>Ga0208116_1000035_pt1 | contig 90523 bp, 85 predicted proteins | sample LakWasMeta9_HOW4_2_FD_183859 | JGI IMG/M metagenome (GOLD analysis project Ga0208116, IMG submission 183859) | Freshwater sediment methanotrophic microbial communities from Lake Washington under simulated oxygen tension - Sediment Metagenome... | ecosystem: Environmental > Aquatic > Freshwater >... | reverse complement strand
CACTGTTTAATTCAGTTTCAATAAATTGCCGTAGCCACGGTAGCGAATCTTCCAGCACGCCGATAACGTGCGGCGCACAGCGTAATGAATAACGGTCTTGCAAACGGGTATCATGACGCGGTGCGTGTTCGGTGACTTGTAAATCGGCGCGGATGCGTTCCGCGACACGGTTCTGCCCGACATGAGGTTTCACGGCAAACAGTTGTTCATCAAAGTGGTAGGCGTTGCCTTTTAAGGCGATGGACACCAAGCTGGTAATACGGGTGGTCAAGCGCGACAGATAAGCGGCGCGTTGATAGGCAAGACAGGCAATGCCGGTCATTGCCGCTGTGCCGTTCATAATGGCTAGGCATTCTTTGGGTTTTAGCGTTAGTGGTTCGATGTTTAACAAGGCAAAAATCGTTTGTGTAGTTTGTCGTTCACCTTGATATAACACCTCACGTTCACCTGCTAACACGGCGGCTAAATATGACAACGGGGTTAAATCACCGCTTGCACCGACTGAACCTTCTTGTGGAATCAGCGGCAAAATATCCAGCGTTAATAAGGTGGCGAGTTGTTGCAACAGCTGATAACGCACGCCTGAATAGCCACGCGCCAGACTGGTTAACCGAGTCGCTAAAATCGCGCGGGTTTGTTCGCTATCAAAATGTTTGCCCAAGCCGCAACCATGAAAAGTGTACAAATGGCGCGGCAGTTGTTCGACTAAATGCAGCGGAATGGACACGGTGCAGGAGTCGCCAAAGCCTGTGGTAACACCATACACAAAACCCTCTTCTTTTAACAGCGTTTCAATGAATGCCGCGCCTTTATCAATGCGCTGGATAAAATCGGGGGCAGTGCTGAGTTCCAGTGGTGCGTGTTGCTGGGCGAGTTGGCAAATATCTTCAATGCTCAGTGCTTGCCCGTTAAAGACGATGGGAGTGTGGTTAGTCATTATTGAGGTGCCAAAAATCGAAAAAGTTAAACCATTGTAGCGGTTCTTTAATGCAGTAAGTTTGCAAACGGTCGGCATAACGCTGGACGACTTGCTGAATGGACTGCTCGCGTTTTTTTCTGGGGAAGTGTAAGCCGTCACTGAAATGGTCGAAGTAAACTGAGTATTTGCCCTGCTGTTTCAAACAGAATACCGTGTACACAGGGCATTTTAACAGCGCGGCGAGAATAAACGCCCCTTGTGGGAACAAGGCTTCCGCACCCAGAAACGTGGCGCGACTTACCCGTTGTGAATTGCTCACGGGGGTGCGGTCGGCGGCGATAATGACCAATTCACCCGCGTCTATTTTATCGCTGAGCATCATGGCGGTCGCGGCGGTTATTTCGGTGACTTGGATTAACTGTAAGCGGCTGTTGTCGCTGGTTTTGTTTAATAATTGATTGAATTTTTCGGCGTGTTTGGTGTGGACTAACACGTTAATGCGCAATGCTTTATCAAAATCAGCGAGAATCCGACACACTTCCAGATTGCCAAGATGTGAACCCAACACCACCACGCCTCGTCCCTTCTTGGTTTCGGCAAGTAATTCATCCCGCCCGTAATACCGTACATCGTCAGGCGATAACGCACCCGACCACGCGGCAAGTTTATCAATCAGGGCATTGGCGAAACTGATGAAATGTTTGAAGCTCAGCCACAAACCCGCCTTTAACGGTGTGAACGCGGCGATTTTATGCAGATAATCCTGACTGGCTTGTCTGGCAGGGCGATTGCTTAGCCAGTAATAACTGACAACGGGATATAAAAATATTTGTAATACCGTGCGCCCACACAACAGATAGACGCGCAATAATAAGCGTATCCCCCAGATAAAACTGCGTTCTTCTATTTGCGCCCAGTGCGCTGGCTTTTTATTGTCCACGAAAGGCACGAAAAGCACGAAAAGCACGAAAAATTAATTGGATTCCCGCGTTTTTGCAGGCATGACGACTAATAAAGTCTACATAATCAGCTCTATTTTTTCGTGTCTTTGGTGTCTTTCGTGGACAATGCTTGCAAAATAATAAACGCGGAATACGAATCAGCATTCCAAAAAACAACCGTGCATGAGTTTTTGAAATCATCACGTTATCGCGCCATAGTTTGAAATGAGATACACCGTCTAGGGGATAGTTGACGGCGGTTGTCAGGTTGATTGCTTCGACTCCTTGCCAGTACAAGCGCACCACGCTATCTATATCAAAATCCATGCGTTGCCCGATTTGGCGGGTGCTGATTAATTGTTGTACCGCAGGCAGTGGATATAAGCGAAAGCCGCACATTCCATCGGCGATGGCGAATGATAAGGTGTTAATGGCTATCCAGACATTAGTCACCTGCCGTCCGTATAAGCGACTTTTCGGTACGGAGTCATCAAACACGGGTTTGCCTAAAATCATGGCGTTGGGGTGTTGCCGACTTGCGTCCAGAAAACGCGGAACATCAGCGGTGTTATGTTGTCCATCGGCATCAATTTGTAGTGCGTGTGTGTAGCCGAGCCTGATGGCTTCATTAAAACCATCAATCACCGCCGCGCCTTTGCCGCCATTTTCGGCGCGGTTTATCAGCGTTAGCCAATCGGCTTGTTGTTTGGCAAGCTCTTCCAATACGGCGGTGCAAGTGGCGGAACTGCCATCATTGACCAGCAAACAGGGAATGCCGTGCGGTTTTAAGTGGGCGATAACCTGAACGATAGCGTGTTCATGGTTGTACACAGGGATGATGATGCAGGGCTTCATGTGGTTCTCCGTATGTAGGCGTGAATTTATTCGCGCAGTGCGGATAAATCCGCACCTACGCAATATACAAGTCGCCCTGAACTGTGCGTTCCAGCGTCTGAACTAAAGTTAAAATGCAGTTTGTGCGTAGTATCGTTCCAGCTCAGCGTCAACGTCAGCGCGGCATTCGGCTGAATGACTTTGACGAATTTCAGGGCTTCCAGTAGCGCAAACGGCTGGTTTATCGTAAAAAATGCTTTGCCGAAATGTTCCGCCCACGCGATTTGTACCACGCCCGCCAGTATCGGATACTCGGCAAAATGATCGGGAAAATAAATCAGTTCTTCGGGGACTTTGAGTGTCAGTTCCACGCTGTTGTCTGTCACGCTAACGCTTTGTACTATGGGCAGTTTTTGCGTATCGGACTCTAGCAGAATTTTAAGCAGCGATTGGTGAATTTTGCCTTGCGTGGTCAAGGGGATGGCGTTCGCTATCAGCCATTTTCTGGGCAATACCACCGCATCGAACCAGTTATGCAGTTGGGCGCGTAACTGCTTGATGAAAGCGTTTCTGCCAATGCAAGTTAGCTGTTCCGCCCCTGCGTCGGTCAACACGATTGCCGCGCCTACTCTGTCTCTGCTGGTGGTCATCGTGAGGGTAAAGGCATCGGCTATCCACGGTGATTCCATCAATCGCCGTTCCAGTTCCGATAACGACAGGCGTTTTTCTTCGATTTTCACAATGCGGTCTTTACGTCCATGCAGGATAAACCGCCCATCGGCTTGTAAGCTCAAATTATCATCTAAGGTAAAAATTTCATCGAGATACGGTGACTGTAGTTGCCAGTTGTCATGGTCACTGCTTAAGCGCAACCCATCAAACAGTTGCCACGCGGTGTCATGTTGTCGCCATGCGATACCGCCTGTTTCTGAACTGCCGTAGACTTCAATGACTTGCTGGTTGCTATGGTTAAAAATCTGTTGTCTGGCGGTTTCGGGCAATGCGCCACCTGAACTGAACACCGCGTACATATCGCTGATACTCTGCCACGGTGAATCGGCATCCAGTCGTTTTAATTGCGCAGGACTGGCAATCCAACAGGCGGGTTTATTCATCGCATTAACCAGCATTTCAGGGTTCATGGCGATGTGGCTATGAAAACACCGACCCGCTGATAACGGCCACAATATGCGAAACAACAAGCCGTAAATATGCTGGTGACTGACGGTTGCCAACACCTCGGCATCACCCAGTTGTTTGCCCCAGTGTGCTTCCAAAATGGCGCACTCACGTTCCAAGTGAATAAGACGTTTTTCTATCGGCTTGGCTTGCCCTGTTGAACCTGAGGTAAAAATCACCAAGCGGGTGTCATGCGGATTGAGTGCTGATAATTCGCCTATCTCAATAAACCTGCGAGGTCTTAAAGACCTCGCAGGTTTGAGCAACGTGTTATCTGTGCTGTCGAGATGATAATCGAACACTGCATGACCTTGCCAATCGCCGATTAACTGGCACTGGTGTTGGGTTAATTGTTCGGCTGTTCCTGCGTGATTATTGCCTGCAATCCAGACCTCTTTACCCGCATGAAACAAGGCAAATAACAGCACCGCAAACGGGTAGGCATCGTCAGTGTATAGCGCGTAACGGCTAAACGGTTGGGCGTGCAATTGCTTAACCCAATAACGGACGGCAGCATCAAACGCAGCGGCGTGATAATAACGCCCTGCATGATAGGCAATAGGCGTTTCAGTTGAACAGGACTGCCAGTCCTTTGGAGGACTGGCAGTCCTTAAGAAAATATTATCGGGCATGGTTTTGAGTTTTGATTCTGACTAGGTATTCGCCGATAAATAAAATGCCCATTAATAGATAAGCAATCAAGCCGTTGTACAAACTCCAGATTTCAACGCTACTGAACAGTGCGGTGGCGAGGGCAATACTGCCATTGACAATAAAAAAGCCGCACCAGACTTGGGTTACGCGGCGGGTATATACAACGCCTTCAGGCGGTAAATCGGGGTGTTGCAGTCTCGCCAAACGTTCAATCACGCTGGGCGGCGACCATAAACTCCATGAAAATAACAACAACATCGCAGCATTGGCAATGGCAGGATAAAAGCGCAAGGTGAGCAGTTCATTACTCCACACCGCAAAGCCGCAATACACCATGCCAACCAGCAACAACGGACTGCTCCAGTGTTTAACGCTGTAACTCGCCGCGAATCTGATAGCCAATAACACAAACAACACGCTGGCAATTTTCCACGGTTCTAAATACTGTGTACCGAAATACACCGCAAACGGGTAAAGCATGGTTAAAAAGCCGATGATGGCGTTGATTAGTATGCGCATATTAATAAAAACATCGTCCACGAAAAGCACGAAAGGCGCGAAAAGGTTTCATAGAACAATTCCTCGTTCCCACGCGCCGCGTGGGAATGCCTTTGCACCGCGCTGCGGTGCGAGACGCGTCGCGTCTCTACTACAACATTCCTCCTTATACCAAATTCCCTCAGTCATTTTTTCGTGCTTTTCGTGTGTTTCGTGGACATTAACTTTTTCCATGCAGCATACTGTAAACCGCTTCCACCACGTCGCCGATGGTGCGCGCGGTTTTAAAATCCTCAGGCTTTACTGCTTTGCCTGTCATTTCTTTCAGATGCACAATCATGTCGATGGCATCAATACTGTCAAAATCAAGGTCTTCGTACAGGCGGGCATCGAGGGTAATATCATCGGCATCCAGCTCAAACAATTCGACCATAATGCTTTTAATGGCGGCTAAAATATCTTCATGTGACTCCATCATGACATTAACCTCGTACCGATTGAATATAATCAGCTAAGCTGGACACCGACGCAAAAATACGCACCACATCTTCTTTTTCCGCTTCGATTTTCACGCCGTATTTTTTGCGTATCGCCAAGCCCAATTCCAGTGCGTCGATGGAATCCAGTCCCAGACCTTCATTAAACAGCGGCGCGTGACTGTCTATATCGTCAACACTGAGGTCTTCCAACGCCAGTGCGTCAATGATTAATTGTTTTAATTCAGTTTCCATAATGAGTGTCTTGGGTAAAATAATCGGCTAAGTAATGGTTAAAATGACGTACTGCTATTGATTTCGGTTCTATGTGGGCGAATGCTGTTAAATCCATATCCTCACCGACATTCATCACTAAATGAAAGCGGCGTTCAGGGATGTGATACCACGGCTCGGCTTTTGTCAGCGTACTGGGCGTGCAGGACAGTGTCACCAACGTAACTATTGTATCCGCTTGCAACGCAATTGCCGCCGCACCGCGTTGAAAATGATAAGGCTTATTCGGCACAGAGCGTGTGCCTTCTGGAAAAATAATTAGATTGCCGCCCGATTGCAACCACGCCACACAATCAGCAATCATCTGTTCAGGATTGCCGTTACTGATATAACCCGCGTTTACAATCGGGCCGCGCATGAACGGATTGCGCCACAGACTGTCTTTAACGATACAGTTCGCCTGCTTAATACGGCTGATTAAAAACACCACATCAATCAGTGTCGGGTGATTGGCGATAATCAACTGCCCCGCACGGTTCAGCTTTTCCAGTCCGTTTATTTCGTAAGTCATGATGCCGATGCGGTGCATCAAACTGATAAAGACATAAAAGCTGTAATGCACCACGCGCTGTCCTCGGCTGATACGCTGTAACCGAGTCGCGGGCAACACCGACAACACAGGAAATACCAAGCCCCACAACAGCAAACCGCCCAGCCCAAAGATAAAAAAACTAAAGCCTGTGGCAAACAACCGCCAGATATAGTTCAGTTTACGCATTGTTTTCTGCACCCTATCCACTTACCCAAATGCACCGTCTGCTCATCAGCAAGCAGAAATGTTAAAAACGCCCGCAATTGTACCGAATGCTCACCTGCATCATGAAATTGGTTTGCACGGCTCAATGACAACGGCACACCGTCACCGTTCAAGGCAATGCGCAACGCCAGCACACACGGCGCAGCACTGAGATTAAACGGTGCAGTGGGGAAAAAATCCACCACAGGTTCATCATAAAAAACCAGCAACACCGCCGACGCGCCTTCATGCAGGATGCCCAGCGCGTCGATAAACGCAGGCACAATACCTTCTTGCCCTGAAGCAATCACGGTGATTTCCTGATGATTGCGATAAGCAATCGAAAACAGCCCCGCAATCGCATTATGCACCGACAAACTGAATGCCGTCGGCGACAACTCCTCACCTGCCTGAATTGCCTGTAGCATCGTCAACGATTTACCCAATTCCCCATGCGCCGAACTGAACACCACAGGCAAGGTTTCCCCCGTTGGAATACAAACATCGGCAACCGCAAACACCGCCCGCGCCAACGGCGTTAATCTGCGCTGGAGCATTTTTGGTACACACGCAGGCACAACAATATTATCCGCCGCTATCAGCCTATCATCGCTAACATCCAAATCAGGACACCACGCACCCCAGTTACACACGATAAAATCAAGCATTGTCCGTCATTATTATAAGTCATCGTTTAGACCTGCGAGGTTTTAAAAACCTCGCAGGTCTCTTGGCTATACCGCCGCTTTTATCAGCAGCGAATGTTAGCATAACCCACTAAATAGCTGCTGTTACGCACAAGAAAATATTTGTCCACGAAAGACACGAAAAGCACGAAAAAAGGGTAATGGGTTAAATCTGTTATTTTTATTTTTCGTGTCTTTCGTGCTTTTCGTGGACTATGGCTTTTCCATGCGTAACATCCACTACATAGCATGGAATCATTGCTTAGCAGTCATTGTCACCAACTAATCCAATTAAATTCAGTTAAAATAATCGTCATAAACTCACTGTTGTTAATTCAGGATAACCATCAAATGCGTACAGTTATTATCATCGGGGCGGGGCCTTCTGGGAGTATTGCGGGGGCGTTGTTGCAGAATAAAGGCTATCAAGTCACTATTTTGGAGCGGCAATTGTTTCCGCGTTTTAGTATTGGTGAAAGTCTGTTGCCGCAGTGCATGGAATTTATTGCGCAGGCGGGGATGCTGGATGCGGTTGTCAATGCGGGGTTTCAGTTTAAAAATGGCGCGGCGTTTGCATACGGTGAGCAACGGTCGGATTTTATGTTTGAAGATAAATTCACTGCGGGTATGGGAACGACGTTTCAGGTTCAGCGCGGGCGGTTTGATAACCTATTGGCTCAGGAAGCGGAACGCATGGGTGTGGATATACGCTGGCAGACGGAAGTGATGGCGGTGGATGTTTCGGGTGATAAACCTAGGCTTGAAGTGCGTGAACCATCGGGTGAGGTGGTGAATTATGAAGCCGATTTTGTGCTGGATGCCAGTGGTTTCGGGCGGATTTTGCCGCGCTTGCTGGATTTGGAATCGCCGTCTGGTTTTCCTGTGCGTCAGGCGTTGTTCGGGCATATTGAAGACCGTATTGATAATACGCAGTTTGATAGAAATAAAATCCGCATTACCGTGCATCCTGAGCATAAAGATGTGTGGTTTTGGTTGATTCCGTTCAGTAATGGACGCAGCAGTGTCGGCGTGGTTGCCGAAGAAAGTTTTTATCAGTCGCTGACCGATCATAAAATCGCCTTGCAGGAGTTGATGAATCAGGATGAGGGCTTGCGTGAGTTACTGAAAAATGCGGTATTTGATGAGCCGATTAATACCATTGTCGGCTATTCTGCCAATGTGAAAAGTCTGTACGGTAACGGTTACGCGCTGTTGGGCAATGCGGGCGAATTTTTAGATCCTGTGTTTTCATCGGGCGTTACGATTGCGATGAAATCTGCCAGTCTTGCCGCTGAGGTGTTGGATAGACAGTTTAAAGGCGAAACAGTGGATTGGAATACGGAATATGCCTTGCCTTTGCAACGTGGCGTAAACACCTTTCGGGTGTTTGTTGATGCGTGGTATGACGGGCGTTTTCAGGATGTAATTTTTCATAAAGAGCAACAGCCCGATATTAAAGCGATGATTTGTTCGATACTGGCAGGTTATGCGTGGGATGAAGCCAATCCGTATGTTAAAAATGCGCGTAGCCGATTGGATACGCTGGTTGAGTTATGCCGCGCCGATTAATCTGGGTGTTGCTCGTTTGTTTACAGGGATGTGCGGTATTAACACCGATTGAATCGGTTGAGTCGGTCATCCCGATGGCGGCTCCAATAGACCCGCCCAGACGCATCGTGCAGCAAATCACCGCCATCTGGGCAGACAAGCAGGAATCACTGTTATGTGTGTTGGAACTGGATAAAAAACACATTGCCATTGCAGGGTTAAGCAATGAAGGCATGAGTTTATTTAATCTGAACTATGACGGCAAAACCCTTTCGCTGGATAAAAGCCCGTTATTACCCGCTGATTTTTCGCCTGAATATATTATTAAAGATGTGCAGTTGGTCTATTGGGCATTGGCAGATTTACAAAAATTATTGCCGCCGCACTGGCGTTTAGCCGCAGATAATAAACATCGGCGTTTGTACTATAACGATGAACTACGCGCTGAGGTTGAGTATTTACAACCTGATACCGTGTGGGCTAAATCGGTCACTGTCACTAATCACCGCTATCACTACACCTTGCAGATAAAAACCGTCAGTTATGAAACTTTATCTGAATGATGTCGGTGTGTTGTGTGCGGCTGGAAATTCTCGTTCTGACATTTTTAAACGTTTATTACTGGGTGACCGTTCGGGGTTAATCGCCACCAGTGAGTTTGGTTTTCCTGCCATTGTCGGGCAAGTGACAGCAGACTTGCCCGACATAGACTCGCCGTTTTATCAGTGCCGCAATAATCAATTATTACTGGCGGCATTAAGCCAAATTCAAACTACCGTAGATAGCATGATAGCGAAATTTGGCAGTGACCGTATCGGCGTGGTGTTGGGTACGAGTACCTCTGGTGTCAGAAATACTGAGTTGGCATTGGCGAGTGCCACCTTACCCGAACAATTCCATTATAAACAGCAACAAATGGGTGCGGGTGCGGATTTTCTGGCGGCGCATTTGGGTTTAACTGCCCCTGCTTACACCATTTCTACCGCCTGTTCATCGAGCGGCAAAGCGTTTGCGTCTGCGCGGCGGCTGATTAAGTTAGGCGTGTGTGATGCGGTGATTGTCGGCGGGGCGGACAGTTTATGCCGTCTGACATTGAATGGTTTTGCCGCGCTGGAATCGCTCAGTACAGGTTATTGCAAACCGTTTGGTCGGCATCGTAACGGTATTAATATCGGCGAAGCGGCAAGTTTGTTTGTGTTGAGTAAAGAACCCGCTCCCGTACAATTATTAGGCATCGGTGCAAGCAGTGATGCGTATCATTTTTCCGCGCCTGATCCAGAGGGAACAGCCGTCATCACCGCTATGCAGCAGGCGTTAAACGATGCAGGTAAACAACCCGATGAGGTTGATTATCTGAATCTGCACGGTACGGCGACGCTGTTGAATGATGCGATGGAAAGTAAAGCCGTGAATGCCTTATTCGGCAGCCGTGTTGCTGCCAGTTCCAGCAAAGGCATGACTGGGCATACGCTGGGTGCGGCGGCAGCATTGGAACTGGCATTTTGTTGGCTGTTACTGACTGATAACGCCGATGGGGCGTTGATTCCCAATATTAATGATGACGAGTTAGATAATGAATTGCCGCCCTTGAATTTAATACAAAAAGGTACAACGCTGGGACGGAGCATTCAGGTGTGCCAGAGTAATTCTTTTGCGTTTGGCGGCAATAATATATCGCTTGTGATTGGTAGAGTGTAAATCTACACAACGTGGCGCGTAGGGACGGGAAAAAAACTGTCCACGAAAAACACGAAAGGCACGAAAAAAAACCGTTTACTGTTTTCGTGTTTTTCGTGCCTTTCGTGGACAACTATATTTTATAGTTCCCACGCTCCAGCGTGGGAATTCATCCTGCAACGCTCCAGCGTTGTGACTCTAAAGCAATAAGAAGACGCTGGAGCGTCTACGGCTGCATTCCAACGCTGGAGCGTTGGAACGATAACTACAACGCGGCGCGTGGGGACGAGAAAAAACTGTCCACGAAAAACACGAAAGGCACGAAAAAAAACCGTTTACTGTTTTCGTGTTTTTCGTGCCTTTCGTGGACAACTATATTTTATAGTTCCCACGCTCCAGCGTGGGAATTCATCCTGCAACGCTCCAGCGTTGTGACTCTAAAGCAATAAGAAGACGCTAGAGCGTCTACGGCTGCATTCCAACGCTGGAGCGTTGGAACGATAACTACAACGCGGCGCGTGGGGACGGAAAAAAACTGTCCACGAAAAATACGAAAGGCACGAAAAAAACCGTTTGCTGTTTTCGTGTTTTTCGTGCCTTTCGTGGACTCATGCTTTTTTATATTAAATGACAGAATTAAAGATGAATTGCACCGACATAGCCAAACTCATCCCGCACAGCGGACGCATGGTGTTACTGGATAATATTATTGATGCTGATGAACACGGTTTATCCGCTGAACTGACGGTGCGGAATGACGGTCTGCTGGGTGATGCTGACAGTGTGCCTGCATACACGGGGATTGAATACATGGCGCAAGCCATTGCCGCTTATGCAGGTATTCAGGCACAACAAGCGGGCGAACCGATAAAAATAGGCTTTTTATTGGGTACGCGCCGTTACGCCAGCAATGTCGGCAGTTTCGCTGTCGGGTCACACCTGACCATACACATAAAAAATATTATGCAGGACGAAAAATTAGGCGTGTTTGACTGTAAAATCACCGCCACCGATATTGAAGTCACTGCCAATCTCACCGTCTACCAACCGCCAAGCGCACAATTATCATGAAAAAAACCATTTTAGTCACCGGCTCCAGTCGGGGTATCGGTAAAGCGATTGCTTTATATCTAGCCAAACAAGGCTTTGATTTAGTCTTGCATTGCCGTAGCCAGAAAGCACAGGCAGAAGCAGTGATTGCGGAGATTGAACAACTGGGACAATCGGCACGGCTGTTGCAATTTGATATAGCCGACCGTGAACAATGTGCCGCACAACTCACGCAGGATATGGACACGCACGGCGCGTATTACGGCGTAGTGTGTAATGCGGGTATTACCGCCGACAATGCGTTTCCATCACTGACAGGCGAAGAATGGGACAGCGTGATACACACCAATCTGGACAGTTTTTATAACGTCTTGCAACCTGTGATTATGCCGATGATTCGGCGGCGTAAAGCGGGGCGTATTGTCACTTTATCATCGGTGTCAGGGCTGATGGGTAATCGTGGGCAAGTCAATTACAGCGCGGCAAAAGCGGGTATCATCGGCGCGACTAAAGCCTTAGCATTGGAATTGGCAAAACGCGATATTACCGTCAACTGTGTTGCCCCCGGTTTAATTGATACCGAAATGCTGGAGGATTTACCGATGGATGAAATCAAAAAAATGATACCTGCGCGCAGAGTCGGCAATCCCAAAGAAGTCGCCGCCGCCGTGGCTTTTTTAATGTCGGAAGATGCGGGCTATATCACGCGCCAAGTTATTTCCGTCAATGGTGGCTTATGTTGAAACGTGTCGTTGTGACGGGCATGGCAGGTATTTCACCGATAGGCAATGATTGGCAACAAGTATCTGCACGGCTTAAAAGCCAAACCACAGGTATTCAAACCATACCCGACTGGGATAAATATATCGGTTTGAATACCCGTTTAGCCGCGCCCGCTGATTTTACCAAACCTGCGCATTATTCCCGAAAACAGACACGCAGTATGGGGCGCATTGCCTTAATGGCAACGTACGCCACCGAATTGGCTCTCATCGACGCGGGTTTGTTAAACGACCCTGTTCTGAACAGCGGAACAATGGGCGTTGCTTACGGCAGTTCGGCGGGCAGTCCTGACGCACTGGCAGAATTCGGTAATATGCTGCTCAACCACACCGTCAATGGTCTCAATGCCACTTCTTATATCCGTATGATGGCGCATACCTCCGTGGTCAATATCGGCTTGTTTTTCGGTATTAACGGGCGTATCTACACCACCTCCAGTGCCTGTACTTCCAGCAGTCAGGGCATCGGTTACGCATTTGAAGCCATTAAACACGGTTATCAAACCCTGATGGTGGCAGGCGGTGCGGAAGAACTTTCTGCATCGGAAGCGGCGGTATTTGATACGCTGTTTGCGACCAGCCTACGCAATGACTCGCCCGACAAAAGCCCCCGACCATTTGACCGTGACCGTGATGGCTTGGTGATAGGTGAAGGCGCGGGAACGCTGATTCTGGAAGAGCGTGAACACGCACTGGCACGCGGTGCGCGGATTTATGCCGAACTGGTCGGTTTCGGCACCAATTCCGACGGACTGCACGTCACGCAACCTGACAGTAACAGTATGCAAACCGCTATGCGGCTGGCGTTGCAGAATGCACACCTAGACGCATCGGCTATCGGTTATATCAGCGCGCACGGCACGGCGACGGCGCATGGTGATATTGCCGAAAGTCACGCTACCGCCGCCGTATTCGGTACAGCTATGCCTATCAGCGCGTTAAAAAGTTTTACAGGTCATACACTGGGCGCGTGCGGTGCGCTGGAAGCATGGACGGCAATCAATATGATGAATGAAGGCTGGTTTCATGCGACCGCTAATTTGGATAATATTGATCCTGCCTGCGCGCCGCTGGATTATATTAAAGGCGATATTCGGTACATAGACTGCGATTATGTGATGAGCAATAATTTTGCCTTTGGCGGTATCAACACCAGCTTGATTTTTAAGCGCGTGATATAAGCACTATAGTTCACGAAAGGCACTGAATTTTTGGTGCAATGACAGTGCAGTGCGCCCGCCTTCAAAAATTGGCAAGGTAATATTAAGCTCCATGCCATACGCGATACTCGCCCCGTGCGATATAAATAAGTCTTTCAGATTAAGGCTGCGCAAACCCGCAAAGCCAACTGGGGTTTTGTGTTTGAATGAATAAAATTGAGGTGCGTTGATATTACTAAATATCGTGATTTTTTATAACGGCATCGTACAGCATCGCGGTATCGCTCCCACGCTCTGGCGTGGAATGCCGCTGTGGACGCTCCAGCGTCCTCTACCCCAGCAACACCAACCACCAACACCCAATGGGCAGAAGCCGCTACACCATCACCGAACCCGCCGCGCCGCACTTCATGACCTGCACCGTGCTGGAATGGCTACCCGTATTCACCCGTCCAGAAACCGTACAAATCCTCAGACTGCTGGCGTTATCAGCAACAACACACAGGCTTACGCCTTTACGGTTATGTAGTGTTAGAAAACCACTTACATTTCATCGCCCAAGCAGACGATTTAAACAAATGCGTCAGTAGTTTTAAATCCTACACCGCCCGACAAATCATAGACCACCTTGAAGCACACCGTATTGAACGCCTGTTAGCACGTTTACGGTTTGCCAAACTGGCGCACCGAACAGATCGTGAATATCAGTTCTGGCAAGAGGGCGTTTCTCGTTCCCACGCGCCTGCGTGGGAATGCAGTTAAGACGCGCCGCGTCTTGCACCGCAGCGCGGTGCAAAGGCATTCCCACGCGGCGCGTGGAACGAGATTAATCCTGTTAAACGTGGCACTATGAATCTTCCAGAGCATTGGCGTTATTCCAGTGCCAGTTCTTATATGGGCTTGGGTGGTTTGATAGACTTAGATACTTGGTAAGAGGACGCTGGAGCATCCACGGAGGCATTCCAACGCTGGAGCCTTGGAACGATAAAGCCTATTGGAACGATAAAACCTATTTTTTACCAATCCCCAACTTCAACATCCGCGACCTCAAAGTATTAGCATTCATGCCCAATATTGCCGCCGCGCCTTTGAGACCTGAAATCACCCACGCCGTTTCTTCCAGTGTGCGTAGTATGTGTTCGCGCTCTACTGCTTCCAAGGTTTTCAATTGACTGGGTGCATGGCTGACGCTGCGCGAGGATAACAGCGGTTCAATTTCCAACACTTCGCCTTGTGACAAAATCACTGCCCGTTCAATCACATTCTGTAATTCGCGCACGTTGCCTGAACATGGGTATTGTCTTAACTGTTCCAGACTTGCGGCATCAATACGCTTTACTTGTTTGCCGAATTTTTTCGCATAACAGGGCAGAAAAAAATACGCTAGCAAGGCAATATCTTCCACCCGTTGCCGTAATGCGGGGACTTGCACAGGGAACACGTTCAAGCGGTAATATAAATCGGAACGAAACCGCCCCGCGTTCACTTCTTCCAATAAATTACGATTGGTTGCCGCAATCACTCGCACATCGACGTTAATGGTTTCACTGCCGTCGACCCGTTCAAACTCCTGTTCTTGTAACACGCAACGGCGAAAAAGTCGCTTCAATGGGAAATTCTTCGCCATCGGCACGCCGCGCCATTTTTAAACTGAAACCCCGCATTGACCACCGCGTCCAGCAGATACAGCCTGCGCCCGTCAGGCATCAAGCACCAGTTTTCCGTATGGCAAACCTCAGTCGCGGAATTAAACTCGCTGGATTGTTCATACAGCCTGTCCATGTCGCCTAGGCTGCTGTTGAGCAGTAAATCCGCCAGACACGGACGCTGTTCGGTATAAAAACCCTGCCAATGCCGAGTCGTGCCTATCATTTGCGCGGCGTTTATCCCCGTTAATTGTTCGCAGGCTTGATTCCAGATAATGACTTGATGCTGAGCATTCAACACAAACGCCGACACGGGCATATTTTGTAATAAATGTTCGGCGAATAGGCTTTAAACCAGCCAAGTCATAAACAACTGCATATTTTGTAATAAATGTTCGGCGAATAGGTTGTCGTTCAACTGGTTTTCATTCATAGGATGAAAAAAGGCTTGTGTTACGTTAATTGCAGTTTTTCGGTTGTTAAATTTCGCAAGTCTTATCAGTCAATCAGGCAGCAGAAATATTAATAGCCTTTCAATATAAGGGGCTTTAAAGACAGCACGTTAGGAAGCAAGAATAAATTGCCTGATTGACTGATAAGTGAATCTGAACGGTTTCTTTATTTCTCAATGGATGCGCGTCGCTAATTATCCCGCGTTGGCATTTCAGGCAGCGACATTTCACGCAAGTGCATATCGGGGAGTGACATTTCCGGCACGGGCATCGGGTTGGTTACTTCAATCTCTGGTGGCTCATCAGGTTCATCGGGTTCTTCTATTTCTACGGGTTCATATTTATCATCCGTCTCTGAAACGAGCTTGCCGTCAGCGGACATTTTGAGTACCGTTCTTTCCTCCTGCATAAACGAGCAACCGGCAAGCAGGGTACTTAACACAAGTAATATGAATAATGTATGTTTCCTCATTTCGGTTCACACGCTCAACGTCTTTATAGTATGGATTAAATCAGGCGCGATATTCATTTTGTCCCTGATGGTTCATTGGCAACCCGCAGATATAAGGCGGGATTCGCAAGCTCATCCCAGTCCATTTAATCCTGACTGACAAAAATCAACTGGCTGGTATCAAAGCCCAAAGAAGCGGCTTTGGCAATCAGGGTCTTTTTTATCTCATCTTTGATTTTCGGTTCTCGTGCCAAGAGCCATAAATAGGATTTATCAGGGCCTGAGACGAGGGCGTATTGATAATTTTCACGGTCGAGTTCAAACACGATATAAGAGCCGTAGATAGGCCCGAAGAAGGATACTTTTAAATAGGCTTGCGTTGGGTCGCCGACAAAATACGCTTTACCTTCGGCTTCCTGCCATTTGTTGTCGCTGACTGAATAACCGCGATTAAGCACTTTTAATCCGCCATCGTCACGCAGACTATAGTCCGCTGTGATGCGTGTTAAGCCGCGCTCAAATGAATGATCCAGTCGGGCGATTTCGTACCATTTACCCAGATATTTTTCCGCTTTGAAATTATTAACGGGGCGCACATTGTCAGGCAGTCCTGTACAGCCCGCCAATAACAATACCAGTATGATGAATAATTTGTTCATATCGCCTCCAATCATTAAGTAAACCAAGTTGTATCTTACTCGTAGTAATGGCAAGCTACCATTGCTATAAAAAACCAACGCTTAAGATTAGCCGTTTAATGGAGATTTACGAATGCAAAAAAACCGTGTGACTATCATTGCCAGTCTATTCGCTCTCGCCTGTGTTTCTCATGAGGCAGCCGCCCGCCGCAACTATCCAACCGACCCCAGTTGTCAATTACCCAATAAAGAAGACAGTTATAAATTAGCGGTCAGTTGGCAACCTGCGTTTTGTGAATCGCACCGTGGCAAACCCGAATGCAAAATAACGGATACTACGGTGTATCAGGCATCGCATTTTACCCTGCATGGTTTATGGCCGAATAAACGCGAATGCGGTGTTAATTACGGTTCATGCGGGCAGTATAAAAAACCTGCTAAATCATTTTGTGATTACGCGCCCGTGCCGATGAAGCCTGAAACAGTGAAAAATCTGGGTGAAATTATGCCCAGCGTGGCAGGCGGCAGTTGTTTGGATCGCCATGAATGGTATAAACACGGAACGTGTCAGACCGATTGGGATGCGGATGGTTATTTTGCAACGGCGATGCGCTTGGTGAAAGAGTTTAACGATAACGGTATCGCCGATTTCATGAAACAAAACACGGGTAAACAAGTATCCACTGCGGCGTTTTTGCAAATTGTGGATAAGTCGTTCGGCAAACGCGCCAGTCAGCGGTTGAATCTGGGTTGTGATAGAGACGGCAACTTGGTCGATGTGTTTATTAATCTACCGCGAGATATTCCAGCCAATGCCGCATTGGCGGATTTAATTCAGCAAGCACCCGAAAATTTTAATAATCGCTGTGGAAAAAATTTCACCGTTGATGCCATAGGTTATTAATTGATGTTGCGCATGAAAAAGCCTTAGTCCACGAAAAACACGAAAAATAAAAATCTGTCATTCAGCGTTCAAGTCATGCCTTGGACTCCGAATGATGGGCAGCTCATCAAAAGCACAGGGTTGACTGACTACCAACGGTTACCTCGTTATTTTTAATCTTTTTCGTGCTTTTCGTGTCTTTCGTGGACAATAGTTTCTTGTGCGTAACATCAGTTAATAATAATCATCTGACGGGGGTGACCCATTCAAATGAACGTAAACCCAAGGAGTAGCAAGATGGCAAGTATTTATGATATTAAACCCGCGTTTCAAAACCTGTTGCGCCCTTTGTGCCGCTGGTTGGCTGGACGCGGGGTAACGGCGAATCAAGTGACGATTGCCGCGTTGTTGTTATCGCTCATCACAGGCGGTGGACTGGCGTTTTTTTATATGCAGCCGTGTGTATTTTTGCTGATTCCCGTGGTGCTGTTTGTGCGCATGGCGTTGAATGCCATTGACGGTATGCTGGCGCGTGAACACGATATGAAAAGCGCGTTGGGGGCAATTTTGAACGAGTTGTGTGATGTGATTGCCGATGTCGCGTTATATTTACCGTTCGCGTTGCTGGCGGGCGTGTGGTCGTGGTTGGTGGTGCTGGTGGTGATTATGGCGATAATCACTGAAATGACAGGCGTGATTGCGATACAGATAGGTGCGTCTCGGCGTTACGATGGCCCGATGGGGAAAAGTGACCGCGCCTTTGTATTCGGTGCGCTTGCCTTGGCGTTAGGTGCGGGCGTGAGTGTCGGACAGTGGTTGAACGGGCTGTTGGTAGTGATGCTGGTGTTGACCGTGTGGACAGTGGTTAATCGTGCGCGTCATGCGTTGGCGGAGCTTACATCATGATAAATTTGAGTGCCTTACCTGTCAGCGTGCAAATAGCTTTTATGGCAATCGGCGGTTTGCTTGCGCTTGCCAGTCTGATTTCTATCGCGCTGGTACGCGCTAAGCCTGAACGCGACTATACTGAATTACGGTTACGCATTAAAACATGGTGGCTGATTGTCGCGGTGTTTGCGGTGGCGGTGTTGTTTAATCGCACGGTGTCGGTCGTGGTGCTGGGCTTTGTCAGTTTTCTGGCGTTTAAAGAATATCTGTCATTGGTGCCGACCCGCCGCGCCGATCATCGGGTATTGTTCTGGGCTTATTTAGCCATTCCGATACAGTTTTACTGGGTGTGGATGGGCTGGTACGGGATGTTCATCATTTTTATTCCCGTGTTTATGTTTTTGGTGTTACCGATGCGCATGATTTTAATCGGTGAGACACAAGGTTTTTTACGCGCCATCGGTACGCTGCACTGGGGCTTGATGATTACCGTGTTCGGTTTGAGTCATGCTGCGTTTATGCTGGTATTGCCTGCTACGGTCAATCCAGCGGGCGGTGCGATGGGCTTGTTGATTTATCTGGTGTTTCTGACCGAGATTAATGATGTCGCGCAGTATCTGTGGGGCAAAAGTTTCGGTAAACGCAAAATTTCCCCCAAAGTAAGCCCTAATAAAACCGTAGCAGGTTTTTTGGGCGGGCTGTTGACCACCACTGCATTGGCGGTCGTGCTTGCGCCGTTTTTAACACCGCTGGCGCGTTATGAAGCCTTGGGTGCTGGGGTGTTGATTGGCTTGGGTGGTTTTGTCGGCGATGTCACCATTTCGGCGTTGAAGCGTGATATTGGCGTGAAAGATAGCGGAAGTTTATTACCGGGTCACGGCGGCATTTTGGATAGGTTGGACAGTTTAACTTACACCGCGCCGTTGTTTTTTCATTATGTGTACTATTTACACTATTAGGCAAACTGTATGCTGCGCACCTTGTTTTATTTATTGATTGTAAGACCGCTGGTATTGATTGTATTGGGTATCAATGTCCGTGGTAGAGAACATTTACCGTTATCAGGGCCTGCGATAGTCGTCGCAAATCATAATAGCCATCTGGATACGGTGGCATTGATGTCACTGTTTCCGTTGCGGCTGATTCATAAAATACATCCTGTGGCGGCTACCGATCACTTTCTGCGCAATCCATTGGTCAGCTGGTTTGCCGTACATATTGCAAGCATCATTCCTATCGAACGGCGTATGCGCGACAAAGGCAATGATGTGTTTATCCCTATTATTGAGGCATTGGATCGTCATGAGATTGTGATTATTTTTCCCGAAGGCACGCGCGGTGAACCAGAAGTAATGGCAAGAATGAAAAATGGTATCGGTCATTTATTAAGCGAACGCCCCGATGTGCCTGTGATTCCTGTGTTCTTTTATGGGTTGGGGAAGTGTTTGCCGAAAGGCGAGATGATATTAGTGCCGTTTTTCGTCGATGCGTATATTGGTGAGCCGCTGCACTGGGGCGGCGGTCGGCAGTTATTTATGGATGCGCTGGAAAAAACCATGAACGAGCTGCAAGCTCAAGCGGTCGCACTGCACAAAGTGCAGGATGAAGACTGAATAGAAAAGTATGACCCGCCTGCGCCGTTATGTACTTTCGTCCTTGAACCGAAGGTTCAAGTGGGAACGCTTTTCGTTAATCGGGTTTCCCAAATAAATGGGCGTACACGCCATAACAAATATTCGTTCCCGGGGTCAATATAGGTTCAGGAAACACCCAGCACACCCTCGAACGCGGCAGGAAATACATTAATAGTTTACCGTGTTTAGGACTTTTTTTCTAAAACGTTTTCTATTTTTTGATTCAGCCGTGCCAGACATTCGTTTAAATTGCGGCTGAGCTGGGCATTTTGGGTTTTCATTAACTGTAACTCATGCGCCAGATTGAGAGCCGCCATCACCGCGATACGGTCAGAGCCGCTGACTTTACCCGCATCTCGCATTTTACGCATTTGTGCATCGAGCTGTTGCGCCGAACGCATTAAATCGTCCTGCTCATCAAGCTCACACATAATTTTGTATTCTTTGCCCATAATAGTGAGCGATACGGGCTGGGGTTTTTGACTCATGAGCCTTGCTCCATTTCTTTTAGACGAGTAATCATTGCTTCAACACGGGTTCTGGCGAGCGTGGTTTTTTCGAGTAAGGTGGCTTTTTCCATCACCAGCACTTCCTGCTTGCTTTTCAGGGAATTGTTTTCATTTTTTACTGACTGGTACTGCGCAATAAGCTGATCCAGCTTATCTTCAAGGTCTTTTAATTCTAGCGATGGGTATTTTTGCGTCATGGTGATGATTGAATTACGGTAGGTGTGTCAACTAAATAGTGTGTTAATAAAGTATGCCGAATAATGCCGAGTAACGCATTTTAATATGAAGCATATTAACGGGTTACACAATCAAATTTAACAATTTTTATCCTCATTAAAAATCAATGGTAGCATAAGCACTATTTTTAGTTTAGCGATAGTGACATTATTATGGCTTACCCAGTAATTAACGCAATACTTGTAGAAAATCGTGCCGATATTTGTGCGGCAGAAGCGCATGGTCTGGCAACAGGATTATTATGCGCCAATGAAAATACCGACAGTGATTATTGGCTTAATGAACTGCTGCATAATGCCCCTGCGACAGTCGATGAACAGCCACAACCGCTGGTCAGATTGTTTGAAGAAACACGGCAATTATTGGCAGGTGATGAATTTGCCTTCGACTTATTTTTACCCGACGATGACGCGCCTTTCGAGGAACAAATCGAGGCATTACGCAGCTGGTGTCAGGGGTTTTTATTCGGTGTGGGTAATCAATGGTCTAAACCCGACTTCTCAAAAGAAGCCAATGAGATTATCAAAGACATTACCGAATTTACCAAGTTGGATACTGACACCGACGACGAAAGTGAAGAAGATAAAGTCGCGCTGATGGAACTGACGGAATATTTACGCAGCGCGGTATTACTGCTGCGCGATGAGTTAACGCCCACTGATTATTAAGCTGAATACCATGAAACAAAGTGAATTTAAAAAACGCCGCAAACAACTGATGCAGCGTATCGGCAAAGGCAATCTGGCACTTATCAGCAGTGCGACCACCCACGCGCGTAATCGGGATGTCAATTACCCGTTTCGCCAAGACAGCGACTTTTATTACCTGACGGGCTTTAATGAACCCGATTCCTTGGCTGTGTTTATTCCAGGGCGCGAACAAGGCGAATATATTTTATTCTGCCGTGAATTTGATGAGAAAAAAGCCTTGTGGGAAGGTGCGCACGCAGGACTGGAAGGCGCGACCACCCACTATGAAGCCGATGATTCCTTTCCCATTGATGACTTAAACGACATTCTGCCGGGAATGCTGGAAAATAAATCCAAAGTGTTTTATCCGATGGGGCGGGATTTAGACCTCGACCATAAACTGTTGGAATGGATAAACCACATTCGCCGCCAATCGCGCACAGGTATTACCGCCCCCGGTGAATTGGTTTCCTTAGAACATATCCTGCATGAAATGCGTTTATTTAAAAGCGCGGAAGAACTGAAACTCATGCGCCGCGCTGCCAGTGTTTCGGCGGCGGCGCACGTTAAAGCCATGCAGAAATGCAAAGCGGGAATGTACGAATACCAAATCGAAGCCGAAATTATCAACCACTTTTTACAAGACGGCTTACGCGCAGTCGCCTATCCGTCCATCGTTGCCTCTGGTAAAAATGCCTGTACCCTGCATTACACCGACAATGCGTCTAAATTAAAAAACGGCGATTTATTGCTGGTCGATGCAGGCGCAGAATGTGACCACTACGCCGCCGATATTACCCGCACCTACCCTGTATCGGGACATTTCAGCGAAGCGCAAAAACAGCTTTATCAGCTGGTACTCGATGCCCAACTCGCCTCAATTGACGAAATCAAACCTCAGCAATCCATGCAGATGGCGCACGAAGCCTCGGTAACTGTCCTCACTAAAGGGCTGGTTAAACTGGGACTATTAAAAGGCAGAGTCGCCACGCTGATTAAAAACGAAAAATACAAACAATTTTATATGCACCGCATCGGGCATTGGCTGGGCATGGATGTACACGATGTCGGCGACTATAAAATCAATCAGGAATGGCGATTACTGGAAAAAGGCATGGTACTGACCATCGAACCGGGTTTATACATTCCTGCCGATTGCAAAACCGTGGATGAACAATGGCGCGGCATCGGCATTCGTATTGAAGACGATATTTTAGTCACCGCCGACGGATATGAAGTCTTAACCCGTGATGTGCCGAAAACCATCGCAGACATTGAACAGTTAATGCAGGCAAGCCATGCAGCACGAATATGATGTAATCATTGTCGGTGGCGGACTGGCAGGCAACTGCCTCGCACTGGCGTTAAAAGACACAGGGCTACGCTGTGCCATTATCGAAGCCAATACGCCTGAACAACTCGCCCACTCGCCCGCTGGCGACCGTGCCTTGGCATTAGCCGCAGGTACTGTGCAACAACTGGAAGCATTGGGCGTATGGCAAGGCATCAGCACCGCCGCCACTGCCATTAAAAACATCCATATTTCCGATAAAGGGCATTTTGGCAAAACCCGACTCAGTGCCGATAAAGAACACGTTGCCGCGCTGGGTTATGTCATTACCGCACGGGATTTAGAAAGCCACGTCGCGCACAGTGTCGCCGCTACCGATACCGTACAAATCTGCCCCGCGCGGGTAGTCGGCTTGGAATCTAGCGAAGATGTCATTCAGGTCAGCATTCAGCAAGGCGACGAAACGCAAACGCTGACCGCTAAATTATTGGTCGGAGCCGACGGCGGACAATCCTCCATTCGCCAATTATTAAACATCGCCCAACACATCACCGAATACGGACAGACTGCGTTAGTCACCACCATAAAATCCACCCTGCCGCACAAAAACACCGCCTTTGAACGCTTCACCGCCTCAGGGCCGCTGGCATTATTACCTATCGCAAATAATCAATGCTCGGTGGTATGGACGCGCACCACCGACGACGCAAAAGTCCTGATGCACAGCAGCGAAGCAGATTTTCTCACCGAACTACAAGCCTGTTTCGGCTATAAACTGGGCAGACTCACGCTGACCGCGCCCCGTCGCTCGTTTCCATTATCATTAATACGCGCTGAAAAAATGCGGGCAAACCGCGCGGTGATTATCGGCAACGCGGTTCATCAACTGCACCCCGTCGCAGGGCAAGGCTTTAATTTAGGTTTGCGCGATGTAGTGCAGTTGGCAGACATGATAAGCACCCAACACCATGCGGGTAGCGACATCGGTGCGGAAGATTTCCTGACCGACTACGCAAAAGCCAGACAAAAAGACCACGACTTAGTGATTAACTTCACCAACAACGTAATACGGATTTTTTCCAATGACTGGCTACCCTTAGCCGCCGCCAGAAATGTGGGGTTAACCTTGCTGGATCATCTTCCCAAAGCAAAATCGCTGTTGAGTCGTTATGCGATGGGGTTGGGACAAACTGACTAAACTAAGCACTATTGTTCCAGTCTTGGAGTGATGAAATTTTTCCACTTCAAAGTTGCCTGTATGGGTTTAGCGGAACACCGAGAGCCATAACATCATCACGAAAAACCTGCTTATCTGGGCGTTTTAAATATCATGATTAAATACATATTGTTTCTCGGATTTTGTTCACTTTTCTTTCTTGCTTTGGGTCCCTTATTTGGGGGGATACCTTTCAATCTCTTGATTGTACCGATACCTTTTTCGTATCTCATAGGCTCTGCCCCAGCAACTCTGGCAGGCTTGCTTTTCGGAATAGTCTATTTGTGCAAATTAAACTCAACGATACCCATAGACAGAGTTTTTTGGGGGGCAATTAGCGGTACGACTGCGACTATTCTTTGTGCATTAGCTTTAGAATTCTTGCCGATTATGGGTGGACACCCTTTATTTGACTCATACGTCGCAATGTTTACCCTTCCAGTGGAAAATTCAGCAACAACTCACCACTACCCATCATGGGTTCTTGCTACGATGGTAAGTGCTTTCTCAATATGTTCCTTAGGAATGTTTGGTACGATTGGTGGTGCTATGTGCGGGCGATTATTTCCCTTTCGGTTAGGACAGAAAATATTGAGCCTAAACATCTGAAATTATTACTTGACTACACCCTATTGCACCACCTGACTTCAAGCAACCACAATACGCCCATTAACAAAGCGTTTAATCGCAGTCAATTCAAAATGGGGCAAAGAAAAATCACTGTTCAACATGACTCTTGGGAGTGCTGAGAGGTGGTTTTTATGTTCCGAAAAAATACTGCCGTAACGGGTGGTTGTACTGGTTTTAAAGCCCAGCTCATCAACAATGGCAAATTCTTTTTCCGTCACTTCTTTGGGGCCGCCAAACGGATAACAAAAATGTTCGACGGTGTTATCAATATGCGCTTCGATAATTTGTTTGCTGCCCATGACTTCATCAATCACTTCGTCTTTGGATAAGGTTGCCAAGGCATAATGGTTGACCGTATGTGCGCCGATGGTTGCTAATGGACTCAAACTGAGTTCTTTAATCTGCTCCCACGTCAGAGATAATTCGGCAACTTTGGAATACCAGTCAATTATTCGCGGTTCAAAAAGAGCATTTAATGACTCAATAAAATTTTCTTTGGGTAAGTGAATAATTTTTTGACGGATAGCCGAAAAGGTGGCTTTTTTGTCTTCGGGTGTTTCACAACTATACGTTGTACCATCGCTTAAGGTGATGGCATTATTTTCAATCACTAAATCTTCCAATATATACCACCATAAAATGGCGGTGTGATTAGGAAATGAAGTGGTTATATAAATGGTAAAGGGAATATTATGTTTTTTGAAAATCGGATACGCATTAGTGTAATTATCCGCGTAACCATCATCTAAAGTCAGCACGATAGTTTTAGACATTTTTTTATTATTGACCAAGGCATCATGCAGGGTATCAAGGCTGATAAATGAATAACCTTTGGCTGTTGCCGATACAATAAAGGCTTCTAAAAAATCAGGAGTTATATTCAGTTTTTCATTTAACGATAGTTTATTGCGGTCAACGGGATGAATACTATGCAGCATGAAAACCGTTGCCATGCCTGAAAAATACTGTTGAAACATAAATAGACTCCTAAGTGTGCTGTCGTTAATCAGATAAGTTCGATGTTACGCATGAAAAAGCCATCGTCCACGAAAAGCACGAAAGACACGAAAAAACATTCGGAGTCCAAAACGTGTTTTGGCGGCTGCGTGCCGTCCAAGTCTCCTAATGATGAGCAGTGCAAGTATCTTATTTTTTAATCTTTTTCGTGCTTTTCGTGTCTTTCGTGGTCAATATTTTTGCAACCAACGCAGTCAATTAAATGCGTTTAATCGCTTGTAATATCTTTAAGCGCATTGGGTCGTCTGGATTTTTGGAAAATTTACGGGCGAAAAACTTGCCAGAATCATTCAATCGCTCAGCATCACTGAGTTCAAATTCATTGCCATGACGGGTTTTTGAATCAAAAAAATTGACCAGATGATTGGTTGTTTGTCGATGGGGTAAATTCAGATTGCCGATGACGGTTTGAAAAAAGAATTCGTCGGGTATGGCAACCTGCGTTTTAATGGCTTCGACAACCTCTTTGTTGGTCGCTATCCAGTCTTGAATTTGCTGACAGACTTCTCTGGAACAGCCAAAAAACTGACTGCCGACATACGCCTGAGTTTCGCCGCGAAACGGGTGGGAAAAACCGATGCCTTTCATGGCTAGGCGAAATAATAGCTTGGGTAATTTCACAGCAAACAGTTTCACCATGAGCTTGTCATCGTTGGTATACACGGGCAGTGTGAGTGCTTCCAGCATTTTATAGCCATCCATGCCGCGCATATCATTTGAGAACTGAGTGAGTTTACGGAGGAACTTACGACGATAGGTATTGTTGGCAGAAAAAGCACGGAATCCATGCGTTAAAAGTAAATCGGGTTGTTCAGTAAACGAAAAGCAACTGATGTTGGCATCAGGTTTTTCTGCTGCTAAATAGTGTTCAAATTCCTGAATGGGTCGAATGGGTAAACAGGTATCACTGAGCAGCTGAAAATAATCCCATTCGGGTATTTTCAATGCGTAATCCATCAATTTAATCACCGCCTCGACCAATGTCCACGCGCCCCAGCCGGTGATTGAATAATCTTCGAGGATGTGGACGTTGTCACCTGTCACCTGAAAATCAGCTTGTTTGCTGAAATCGTGATGAATGATGACGGTATGATCTGAACCGATAGCATCAACTATTTGCTGAATCGCTTCAGCGGTATTATTAGACGAAAGAATCCCAAAAACTATGCGCATATAAAAACCTCTTGTTTAATGGTTGCCAGACCGTATTTACTTAATCATTCTAGCGCGTAAATACCCTCATTCAAATCAGTCACTCACGAAAAACTCATCCTGTTTGTGACTGATAGTACGAAACTGCGGATGCTATGAAGTCAGCTCCCTCTCCGCTAGCAGTCAGCAATTTAAAGACCTGCGAGGTTTTTAAAACCTCGCAGGTCTAGTCACTTTACCCGTCATAATTAAACAGATGTTGTCAGTGAATATGAACTTCACGTCCTTTTACGGTATCACTTCTGCGCAAGGTGTATTCCTCTTCCAGTTCCTTCGGCATTGGCGAGCCATCGCTGTTCAGCTGAACTATCGTGCCTTCATCTTTAATCAGGTATTGTTTCGGGCTGTCGTCCTTGCGCGGTGTCAACACAAGGATATGTTTTTCCTCATCCCAAGTGTATTTGCCTTTTTCATAAAATTCCTTTGAGGAGTCTCTTGCAGGCTGCGTGACCAGCAGATAATTATTATTTTGTTTTAAGGACAGCGTGGCTTTAATGCCATTGCAATCATTGCAGGGCAGATAGCCGTAAAAAATACCGTGAAAATCCAGACTTTTATCATGGTTCTCATGAGCCGAATGATCCACGTCCTGCCCATGATTTTTGGCAAGTGCTTTAGCGTAACTTTGTTGCGCAGAGATGTCTGTTGCAGCGATTGCCGCATGAGCAAAAAACAGTGTGCCGACAAAAATCAAAGCCAGATTAGTGTGTTTTTTTAATGTGTGCATTTACATTCTTCCAAAGCGGGTAAAAGTTATAATTATGTTCACAGTGCCAAGGCCGCGCTTAAAAACCCTCAATATAACGCAGCTCCGCTTGAATTGAGAATTCCAACACAAGTGGTATGTGATTGTTTTTGTTGAGACTTACTTGTCTCAAGCTACGATTCTAAACTTTTCTGCACCGCTGTCAAAAATGCCGTGTTTTCCTCAGGCTTGCCAATCGTTACCCGTAAGCAATCGCTTAATAATCCTGCTTGTGGACTTAAGTTTTTAATCAACACGCCTTGTTGTTTCAATGACAGGAAAATCTCCGTCGCGCGTCCTTGTGGCGTTCTGAATAAAATAAAATTCGCCGCACTGGGATAGGCGGTAATGCCGTCTAAAGCGTTCAACTGTTCAAGTACCAAGGCACGATCTGCACAAATCGCCTGCGTTTGCCGGTCAAACATCTCGTGATGCGATAAGGCAAAGTTCGCGCTCACTTGCGTCAAAATATTAATATTATAAGGCAGACGAATTTTATGGAGCTGCTCAATAATCGCGAGCGATCCTGCCATATAGCCCAAGCGCAAACCTGCCAAACCCAGCTTGGACACCGTGCGCATCACCAGCAAATTAGCATACTGCCCCAAGCGATTCATAAAACTGGCATCGGCAAACGGCGCGTAGGCTTCATCAATCACCACCAAACCGTGCGCCGCGTTGATAATTTCCACAATCGCCGCTTCACTGAATAAATTGCCCGTGGGATTATTCGGATAGGCAATAAAAATTACGCTGGGTTGATGCTCATTAATCACCGCTAACATCGCAGGCACATCCAAATCAAAACTGTCCGCCAACAACGGCACACCGTGATAATCCAAACCCAGACAATCGCTGATTTGCTTATACATCACAAAGCTGGGAGTCGTGCTTAACACACTGGCAGTCGGCGGCAATGCCATCAACAACAGCTGAATAATTTCATCCGAGCCATTGCCCAGCAACACCTCAAACTCCTCCGCTATGCCATTAACGCGCTTAATGGTCGCATTCAGTTGCTGTGCTTCGGGATCAGGATAACGGTTCAATTCGCAGTCTTTTAACGCCGCCAACCATTGTTGTTTAACATCATCAGACCAGCTATAAGGATTTTCCATTGCGTCCAACTTAATAAAACCTGCCGCATCGGCAACGTGATAAGCCGATAGTGCTAACACTTCGGGGCGAAAAAGACGGGTGATTAAATCGTTTTTAGACATGATAATTTATGTAGGTTCTCTCGTTCCCACGCGCTGCGTGGGAATGCCGTTAAGACCGCGCTGCGGTCTGTGTAAAAAACACGGCGCGGCGCACCGTTACTGTGTTCCTTTGCTGTGCGTGGGAACAAGAAAACCTGCGAGGTTTTTAAAACCTCGCAGGTTTGAAATGTTATTTAATGCGATATTCCGCAGAACGCGCATGAGCGGTCAAATGTTCACCGCGCGCCAACACAGAAGCGGTTTTACCCAACTCACTCGCGCCCTGTTCTGAACAATTAATTAAACTGGTGCGTTTTTGAAAATCATACACACCTAACGGCGACGAAAACCGCGCTGTGCTGGAGGTTGGCAACACATGATTCGGGCCTGCGCAATAATCGCCCAAGGCTTCGGCGGTATAACGTCCCATAAAAATTGCCCCCGCGTGGCGGATTTGCTCACACAAGGCTTCGGGATGTTCGACTGATAATTCCAAATGCTCTGGCGCGATAATATTCGCCACTTCCGCCGCCTGATTCAAATTATCCACTTTAATCAACGCGCCGCGTGTCGTCAGTGAAGCGGTGATAATCTCAGCGCGTTCCATCGTCGGCAACAGCTGGTTAATACTGGCTTCAACCGCAGTTAAAAATTCCGCATCATCACTAATCAAAATGGATTGCGCATTTTCATCGTGTTCCGCTTGCGAGAACAAGTCCATCGCAATCCAATCAGGATTGGTCTTGCCATCACAAATAATCAAAATTTCCGAAGGGCCTGCAATCATGTCGATACCGACCTGCCCAAACACCAGTTTTTTCGCCGTCGCCACATAGATATTGCCCGGCCCGACAATTTTTGCCACCGCTGGAATAGATTGCGTACCATAAGCCAACGCCGCCACCGCTTGCGCACCGCCGATGCTGAACACTCTATCAACACCCGCCAAATACGCCGCCGCCAATACTAATTCATTACTGTCACCGTTTGGAGTCGGCACCACCATAATCAACTCACCCACGCCCGCGACTTTCGCAGGAATCGCATTCATCAACACCGACGACGGATACGCGGCTTTGCCACCCGGAACATACAAACCCACACGGTCTAACGGCGTGATTTTCTGCCCCAACACCGTGCCATCCGCTTCCGTATATTGCCACGGCTGAATTTTTTGCTGTTCCGCATACGCACGAACTCTATCAGCCGCCGTTTGCAAGGCGTGCGCTTGGTCTGCGGGTAAGTTTTCCCACGCGGTTTTCAATGTCTCTTTCGACATTTCCAACTCACCCGCGTTAATCACTTCACGATTATCAAAACGATTAGTGTAATCAATCACCGCCGCATCACCGCGTTTTCTGACATCGGCAATAATATCTAATACCCGTTTATGAATATCTAAATCGTCAGTTTCATTCCATGCCAATAAGTCATGCAATTGCTGGTTAAAATCAGGGGCAGTGGTGTTGAGTTTTTGGATGTTTATATCGGACATAATGTTGGATTCGTTTGATAGGTTCAAATAAAAATTTGTTTTAGCCAGCGTTCTAGTTCTTGGAATAAGTCGTGGTCAATCTGTAATAAATTATCTTTTATTGAAATATAAAAACCGTGACTGGGTGTTTTTTGCCACGCTAACCAAGTGGCAATTTCTGCTTTGGTTAAATGAATGGTTTTATTAAATTTGGGTGCAGGAATAGCGTGTATGGTTTCAGTCGCATGATTTAATAATGCCTGCTCGTCCGATTTTATACAGGTCTTAATAAAATCTTCTAGCATTCCATCGAGTTGATTATTGGGCAGAATCCACAAGCCGAATTCTAAATCACCTTTATTAAAAATAAGTCCGCTATTGTTGCTTTCCAATAAAGAAAATTCATAGTCTGCGGCAATATCTTTAACACGTTGTAATGTTCTGGCAAAACCCAAACCGTTTGTATCATCGTAATCGGCATCAACAATTGCCGCTAAGCGTTTTACCTCAGAGGATTCATCCAATAACTCAGGTAATAAATCATTCAGTAAATTTAAAACATTTTGTTTGCCATTCGGCAACGGATTATCATAATCAACTTGAAAATCTTTAGGCGGCGCGATTTTAATTTGTGGATTTAACACAAATTTTTTACAAACCTGTTCAAAAAAACCTCTATCAGCTTCACCTTCAACTAATAATACATAACTGGGATTAATCGTTTTTGATATTCTCGCCATTAACGCACCTCAATATCCGCTTGCGTGATATTGTAAAGACGTTCTTTATCATAAACGGTTGCGATTACCTGCCCTTTATTACTGGTTTTTGCGCTTCTACCCATGCGAAATAAAACACCTTCGGTGGTTTCATTTTCAATCGCCACTTTAGTAAAACTTTCGATACAATCCCAGCTATGGGTGGTGGCGAATACTTGAATATCTAGTTTTTCCGCCATTTCAAATAATAAACGCCAGATTTTTTCTTGCACGCTGTAATGCAAGCCATTTTCAAATTCGTCTATAAGTAAAAAGCCGCCTTGAGCTGAAACCAGTTTTATCGCGATTTGTAGAATGCGCAACATTCCATCACCTAGGCTTTTTAATGGCACGGGTTTTGGTAAATTGGCTAATTTAACTTTTACCCAACGTTTATCTTTGTTACCAACAAAAGCAAGGCGTTTAAAATCGGGGACAATTAGTTGTAAGGCTTGAGTAACAATATCTTCATCATCCGTTAAAGTAATATCATTCCATTCACGTTCCAACTTATCAGTTTCAATAAATTGGGTAGGAGCAAAGCTACAAGGTATTTCAGGTTTGAAATTATCCAGATACTCATAACCGTTATACGTTGCTCTTCGATATATTCCACGAGAGGCATAAAAGCTTTCACCTGTTGACCAGATATAAATTTTTCTTGAATTATTTTCTCCATCAGACTCCGCAATGAAAATTTCTTCGTCCTCAGTATCAGGATGGAATTCATCATAATATTCACCCTCATCAGGATGCTTACTCTCAGGAAATTTTCTACCAGTGAATAAATCCTCATATAAAAGACGTGAGCCTATTTCGTCACGGCGTGATGCAATATTTTCAAGTAATTGCGGGTTAGCATTCCCCGCATAAATCCGCAACGCTTCCAACACAGTACTCTTACCCGAATTATTCTTACCCACAATTAAATTAACCCGCCCTAATTTAGAAACGGTGAAATCTTCCAGCATTCGGAAGTTTTTAATAACGAGTGAGTTCAGCATTTTAATTCCAAGAAATAATTATTAAATGTCTACTTTTTCAGGAAACTCAGGGACTAATAGCGAGCGGGATAAGGCTTGTTGGGCATTAAAAAACTGCATTTCGCCTTGTTCATTACACAGCCAAACTTCTTTCGCGCCTGCTTCAAAATATAATTTTCTTTTTTCCAGCATTTCTTTTTTGCTATTGCTTGCTGAAATAACTTCAACACATATTTCAGGGGCGATTGAGGCTTCGGCTTCCGTTTTGATTTTTTCCCATGTTGCAGAGGACACCCACGCGACATCGGCAACTTTTGTGCCTTTGCGGGTTTTAATGGCGCATTCTTGCAGGGTTTTACCGTCTTTTAATAACGTGCGTAATAAAAATCCTATTTCACCTTGAAAAAACGAATGGTACAACTTCACGGGACTCATAATAATTCTACCTAGTTCATCCAATTCAATTTTAAAGGGTAGGTCTTTTAAACTAGGATGTTCACAGACTTCTTGCCAGTTCATGGTCATACTCCTCTGAAAAATGGATTTACATCAACACTGTAATACTCAGCATCTTGTACACGACTGCCAGTCCTTTAAGGACTGGCAGTCGTAGCTTGTGACTTCAACGTTGTGCCAAGGTGCGCTCAAAATGCCCTATCAATTCGGCAATGGCTGCGTTTTTCATTTTCATCGCGGCTTTGTTGACGACTAGGCGGGAGCTGATGTTCATGATTAATTCGCGCGGCTCCATGTCGTTGGCTTTTAGGGTGTTGCCTGTGTCTACTAAGTCTACGATGCAATCGGCTAAGCCGACCAGCGGGGCGAGTTCCATTGAGCCGTACAGTTTGATGATTTCGGCTTGGATGCCTATGCTGGCAAAATAGCGTTGGGCGATTTTGACAAACTTGGTGGCAACGCGCACACGCCCTGTGATAGGCGGTGCATCTTTGCGCGTGGCAGTCATTAAACGACAGCGGGCGATGCCTAAATCCAGCGGTTCATAGAGACTTTCCGCACCGTGTTCGATGAGTACGTCTTTGCCTGCAATACCTAAATCTGCCGCGCCGTATTCGACAAAGGTCGGTACGTCGGTGGCGCGGATGATGACCAGTTGCACGTCGGGGCGCGTGGTGTTTAATATCAATTTGCGACAGGTTTTTGGGTCATCAGTCGGGACGATGCCTGCTTCTGCCAATAATGGCAGGGCTTCTTCATAAATTCTGCCTTTGGAAACTGCAATGGTAAGCATAGTGAAACCTTATTGAGGAACGCGGCGGATGGTCGCGCCCAGTTGTGAAAGTTTTTCTTCGATGTGGTCGTAGCCTCTATCAATGTGATAGATACGATCTACTAACGTGCTACCTTCGGCGACTAACGCGGCGATGACCAAACTCGCAGAAGCTCTCAGGTCGGTTGCCATGACGGGCGCGCCTGTGATTTTTTCCATGCCTGTGCAGATGGCGGTGTTAGATTCAAGTTTGATGTTCGCGCCCATACGTTGTAGTTCTTGAACGTGCATGAAACGATTTTCAAAAATGGTTTCAGTGATAATACCTACGCCGTCGGCAACGCAGTTCATGGCGATAAATTGCGCCTGCATATCGGTGGGGAATGCGGGATACGGTGCGGTGCGTAACGACACGGCTTTGGGTTTTTTGCCGTGCATATCTAAGGCAATCCAGTCGTCGCCTGTGGTAATTTCCGCGCCTGCTTCAACGAGTTTTTCTAACACCGCATCGAGAATATCGGGGCGGGTGTTTTTCAATTTGACTTTGCCGCCAGTAATCGCTGCCGCGCATAAATAAGTGCCAGTTTCGATACGGTCAGGCAGGATGTCGTAGTGCAGTCCTTCGGTGCCTAAGTTTTCCACGCCTTCAATTGTCAGTACATCAGTGCCGATGCCGGTAATTTTCGCACCCATTGCATTTAAGAAATGCGCCAAGTCGGTGACTTCGGGTTCTTTAGCGGCGTTTTCAATGATGGTTGTGCCTGAGGCAAGGGTTGCCGCCATTAACAGGTTTTCTGTGCCTGTCACGGTAATTTGTTCAAGGACTAAACGACAGCCTTTAAGTCTATCGACTTTGGCATGAATAAAACCGCCTTCGACCGTGATGTCCGCACCCATTTTTATTAAGCCGTTCAAATGTATATCAACAGGACGTGTACCGATTGCGCAACCACCGGGTAAGGAAACGTGCGCTTCACCGAATCGTGCTAATAACGGCCCTAACACGAGGATAGACGCTCGCATGGTGCGTACTAATTCATAAGGGGCTTCGTAGCTGTTGATAGTGCTGCTATCCACTTCGATGTTCATTTTTTCATCGACCAGTAAACTGACTCCCATACGACCCAGCAATTCCATTGTGGTGGTGATGTCGTGTAAATGGGGAATGTTGCCGACGCTGACGGGCGTTGTTGATAGCAGTGTGGCGGCAAGAATAGGCAGGGCGGCGTTTTTCGCGCCTGAAATGCGCAGTTCGCCTGAAAGTCTCGTGCCGCCTGTAATAATTAATTTATCCATAATGGGGGTGTGTTAGGTGATAGGTGAAGGGAAACAGCGCGTTCAGTCAGCCATTGTAAAATGGCTGGATTGATCAAAACCGCTGAGCTTGGCAAGATTGCGTAATTGTTCAGGAATATTTTTAAAGCGTAATTGGGTTTTATTGTGGCGGGTGTATTTTATCCACTCAATCATCAGTGCAAGACCTGCGCTGTCAGTACAGGCGACTTGACCAAGATCAATAGTGATGAATTTGCTGGTATTTAAAAAATCGAACGATTTGACGGTTTTTTTATCAATGCTGGCAAAGGTTAAATCACCATCAACAGCAAAAACGCCCGCGCCTTGGTCGATAATCGCTAGTTTGCTCACTCTTTTTTATCCCCTTGGGCTTTTTCTTCAGCGGATTTGAACAAGAACTGACCGATGACTTTTTCCAGAATGATAGCCGATTGGGTAATATCAATTTTGCTGCCATTTTTCAATACATCGTCTGAGCCACCCGGCTCAAGATTAACGTATTGTTCACCCAATAAACCAGCGGTAAAAATGCTGGCAGTGGTGTCTTCGGGTAGCGTGGCGTACTGGCTTTCAATTGCCATCGTCACCACTGATTGATAGGTTTTCGGGTCAAAGCGAATGGCGGTGACTTTGCCGATTTTAACCCCTGCGGCAGACACGGCAGATTTTACTTTCAAGCCGCCTGAGCTTTCAAAACTGGCAGTGACAGTGTAAGTTTCCTCACTGCCGAAGGAGCTGAGATTACTGACTTGCAAGGCAAGAAAAAAAAGTCCAGCAATACCTGCTGCGACAAAAAGACCAACCAGTGTATCTTGAGTGGCGGTGTGCTGCATATTACTTATCTCCAAACATAAGTGCGGTAAGAATAAAATCAAGAATTAAAATACTGAATGCCGAATTGACCACGGTGCGCGTGGTAGCACGGCTGACACCTTCGGAAGTCGGAATGGCATCATAGCCTTCAAACAAGGCAATCCATGATGTGACAAAACCAAAAATGACGCTTTTAATAATACCGTTAATAATGTCGTCGTAAAAATCAATTTGGTTCTGCATTTGTGACCAATAAGAGCCGTCATCCACGCCTAATAAGCCAGAACCGACCAATTGCCCGCCGATAATACCCACGGCACTAAATAACGCGGCGAGTAGCGGCATGGACAAAAAGCCCGCTAAAAATCGCGGCGAAATAATACGGCGTATCGGATCAATCGCCATCATTTCCATGCCTGATAATTGTTCGGTGGCTTTCATCAAACCTATTTCGGCAGTCAACGCAGAACCCGCTCGACCTGCAAATAATAACGCAGTCACCACAGGTCCCAATTCGCGCACTAAAGAAGCGGCAACCATGATGCCCAAACTTTCTTCCGCGCCAAAATCCGACAGAATATAAAAGCCCTGCAAGCCCAAAACCATGCCAACAAACAAGCCTGAAATGGTGATAATCAAAAACGATAAGACCCCGACTGAAAACAGTTGGTTCATTAACAAGCGCGGTCTGGGTAACACACTGAGAATACCCGCAAGGGTTGCCAAAAGAAAGTAAGTCGCTCGCCCCAATTTCGTGAAACTGGTGCGAGTGTCTGCGCCTAGGCGTTGAAAAAATTGCATCATATTTTATTCTGATTCAGCAAAAAGTTGGGTTAATTTGGTTTTTAAATCGTTAAAATAGCTGTGTGAAAAATCGTAAGGGGCATTGGGATACGCTAATTTATAAATCTGATTCAAAATTTTCTTATGATTTTCTTTTGATTGAAATTGTGAACAGGCTAAAAAACATTCAATACAGTTTTTTTGTTGCTCTGGAATGGTTGATAAAATAAAAGATTCTAAATAGCCGTCTTTATTTTCTATTCTTGGGTCGTGCATAATATAAACACTGCTAACAGCTTGAAAATTCAACTGCTCAATAATCACATTTATCTTATTTTGAGTATTTTCAAAACCACCGTAAACCTTATCATTTTTTTTATAATCGGCATCAATAATAAATAAAACTTTTTGAACGACATCCGTTTCAACACCCTGAGTTAATAATTTTGGATACATTTCTGTTTTAAAGAAATTACTTTTACCACCCATTGCGTGATATTCAATCATATCGGGATTTATTTCTGTAATTTCTTTACTTAAATGATTAATCAAAAGCTCAAGCAATTCATTGTCTTCATTTTTTGTCTGCCCCTCATGCAGAATATAGATAGGACGCATTATCTAACCTCATGCCCTTGGTTAATAACGCTGTCCATTAATGAATCATAATCAAGCGAGATAGTTTTAATTTCCTGCTGTTTATTTTTAACCAATAGCGTGTAGGAAACGTCTTGTTCATTTAATTTTTTAGCCACGCGTGCAAACGATTCCAGCATTTCTTTTGAATGGGTAGTGGCAAATATTTGGCAGTTGGTTTTTTTAGACAGCGTGAAAATTATTTCCCATAATCTATCAAGGTGGTCGTAATAAATACCGTTGTCTATTTCATCAATAAATAAATAGCCATTCTCGCAAGCATAAAGAGCGAAGATAATAGAAATATAATGTCTTAAACCATCGCCGAATTCGGATATGTCACGGTATTCGCCGTTGGTTTTGCATTGGGGCTTATCGCCTATGACTTTGAAGCTTTCAATGCTATTATCAAATTCGTTTACACACTCGTTTAACTCACTTTCTTTATCTTGTTTTTGAATAGATTGATATGCTTTAATTAAAGCAAGGTCATTCCATCCGAAGTTATCTATTATTTTTATATTATAAATAGCCGAGAAATTTAGACTTAACTCTCTTGCATTAATTATTTTCTGCTCATCATTAATATTAAATTTATATTCTTTTACAGCATCTTTTTCAACAATAGAAAATTCTTTTTTACCTAAATTAGATTTGGAAATATAAACTCTTGTAGTATCTAAAAATTTTAGAGCATCAATATCACTGAAGATTAAATTTATTTTTTCTCGTATCTGTTTAATGCCGTAAATAGCCGTCATCATTTTATTTACATCAACAGAATGAACATTAATATAACAAGCCTCCATAAACGCCGTCTTGCCAACATTATTCTTACCACCAATCAAATTAACCCGTTTAAAACCAGACGCTTCAAAGTTTGTAAAGCATTTAAACTGCTTAATTGTAATATAATCTAAAAAATGCGCGGTTATTGGTGCAGTCATAATATATTACTGATAATAGATGAAATGATTAATTCGTAGGTTGGGTTGCCGTCTTTTTGGCAACCCAACATTCTTTGGTATTCGTTGGATTGCGAAAGAGCCGCAACCCAACCTACGAAGCTAACCTAATTAATAGCGTTTTCCAGTAGATAACAAATCATCGACATAATCTTTAGCGGGATAATGAAAATGCACTGGGCCATCTGCCGCGCCTTTCATGAACTGTTGTACCCATTCGGATGATGATTGTTCGATTTGCGCGGGGGTGCCGTGATCGACTACTTTTCCGTTGGCGATAACGTAGATGTAATCGGCAATTTTTGCTGTTTCTTCCACATCATGCGAGACAATGATGCTGGTTAAGCCTAGGGTTTCATTCAAGGCTTTAATCAGTAACACTAACACGCCCATTGAAATCGGGTCTTGTCCTGTGAACGGTTCGTCGTACAAAATCATCATCGGGTCAAGGGCGATGGCTCTGGCTAATGCCACGCGCCGCGCCATACCGCCTGATAATTCATTGGGCATGAGTTGATGCGCACCGCGTAAACCGACCGCTTGTAATTTCATCAACACCAAGGAGCGAATCATGGATTCGGTCAAATGGGTGTGTTCACGCAATGGAAAGGCGACGTTATCGTAGACGTTCATGTCGGTAAGCAACGCGCCGCTTTGAAATAACATTCCCATGCGTTTGCGCAGTTCATAAAGTTCCGCGCGGCGTAACTGGTGTACGTTTTGCCCATCAACGGTGACCGTACCTTTTTCAGGGTATAACTGCCCGCCGATGAGTTTCAGCAGGGTGGTTTTACCTGTGCCGCTGGGCCCCATGATGGCGGTGATTTTACCGCGTTCAAAATCCAGTGAAATATCATCGAATATTTTATTGTTGCCGCGAGAAAAAGTTAAATCACGAACGGAGACTAGGGTGTTTTGAGGGGCGTTGCTATTATCCATGCTGTGCTTGGCGTATCGGTTGCAAATCTGAGTTGACTATTCTCTATGACTACTCGCTAGTAAGTCAATCTATTGTGCGGATGACTCGCTGTTAAACGTGGCTAAAATGTGTTTTGCGTGGTCATCGGCACCTGATGGCAGTTTGTCGCTGCTGTGAGCAATCCATGTGGCAATATCTTTCCATGTGGTAACGGCGTGTAAATCACGCAAAAGCATATGGTAGCCCTGTGGATAAATCGCTACGGTTTTATTACTGCTATCGGTAGCAAGTAGCGTATTAAGAAAGGTGTAGGTCGGTTCTTTGGGAATAATGTCGTCTTTTTCGCCGTACAGTATCAGGGTATTTTTATGCAGAGCGCGGGCATTATTAAACGCAGCATCCATTAAATCGGTCAGCCCGTAAATGGCTTCAACGCGCGTGCCTTTAATCACCCACGGGTCTTTGCCCAAGGCGCGGAGCATTTTGATATTATCCGAGGGCATGACGTGTACGCCTTCGCCGGTCAGCGTCAACCACGGCATACTGTGTGCCGCAACCCACAATAAACTGGTTTGATACCACGGCATGGTTTCTCGCGCCCACAGTGCAGGTGCGGACAAAATAACACCGTCCACAGGCGGCATGGTGCTTTGGCTCATCGCGGCAATAATCACCGCGCCGCCCATGCTTTCACCGAGCAGATATACAGGCTGTTTAGGATAACGTTGTTTTAATAAGCGCACCAAACCCTGCAAATCCTCAGTATACGCAGCACTGCCCGCCCATAAGCCACGTTTAGGCGACGCACCAAAACCGCGTTGATCGTAAGCAAAACACGCAACACCCAAGCCGCTGAGATACTGCGCGGGCGTGGTAAAAAATTGACTGTAATCATTAAAACCATGCAGGGCAATCAGTACCGCGTGCGGTTCAGTTTTCGGCAACCAGCGGCGTAGCGGCAAGGTTGCGCCATCTTCGGTGATAAACGCGGTCTCAGTCAGTCGAGCAGGGGAAATTTTCTCCCCCACAGGATGAATTTCAGGCATACAGCCGCTGAGAGTGATGAGCAGTAATAAGGCGATAAGTGAGGTTTTCATAGTGGCTATTATAAAGCGCGGGGTGTTTTCATACCAATGTCTCGTTCCCAAGCTCCAGCTTGGGAATGCCTACCCTCAAGCTCTGCTTGACGTTTAATCGTTATGAGCTAAGAATAAACCTGTTTTGTTCGTTGACACACCAAGCGGAGCTTGGCAATAAGGCATTCCCAAACTGGAGTTTGGGAATGAGAAATTAGGATGTCTAATAATAGTTAGGAGCTTCCCAAATGAAAACCCAGACTGAAAATTATCCAATTAAATATCAGCACGCGGTTATTGCGTATTTGCTCGCTGTTACGAGTGCAACTTTCACATTTATATTGCCACGCACCCTATTTGATATTTTCGACATCTTCTCAGGCACTGGCTTTGAAAGTGCAACTACACTAACCTCTCTCACTAAGTTGCAACATCTATTTTCCATGACCTCCACCCTATTTGTTATCGGATGGATATTTGCTTTTTTTGCGGCTTCTATTCCATTCACCGTTGGCATCGCCTTAGCTCGCCAATTCAAGATTTTTAATTGGCTGTACTTTTTAGTGGGTGGGGTACTCACCGCTATAGCACTCGAACCTCTTTTTATCTCTATTCCAAACCTTGGAATAAATGTTCAACCCCCTGAACCTTCATTTTGGCAAAAATACTTGACTGCCTTTCCAAATTTTTTGGCTTCTGGCATAGTTGCTGGGGTTGTATGTCGCTTGTATTTTTGTCGAGCCGCGTAGTCAGCTAGGGTGGGCATCGCCCACCATTTTTGACTGTTTCAAGGCACATCCAACTCCAACTCTTTTATCTTCCGTGTCAACGTATTCCGTCCATACCCCAACAGCAGTGCTGATTCGTGGCGTTTGCCTTGGGTGTAGTCCAAGGCGGCGGCGATGAGTACGCTTTCTACTCGTTCAACAATGTGTTCGGCGATACGCGCTTCTTTGTTGCGTAGCTGTTGATCTATGACGGTTCTTAATAGGGCTTCCCAATTGCTGTCGATGCTGATTTTTTCGGCAGGGCTGTTTAAAAATTCAGGCGGTAGGTCGTGCAGATGAATTTCTCGTCCTGATGCCATGACGGTGAGCCAGCGGCAGGTGTTTTCCAGTTGGCGGACATTGCCTGCCCAATCCAGTGTGCTTAAAAAGGCTTCGGCTTCGGGTTTTAATACTTTGACTTCGGCATTCAGTTCAACTGCCGCTTGTTGTAAAAAATGGCGCAGTAATAAGGGAATATCCTGTTTGCGTTCGCGTAGCGGGGGAATATGGACACGAATGACATTGAGCCGATGAAATAAATCTTCACGGAAGCGTCCTTGTTCAACCAAGGTTTCCAGATTTTGATGGGTGGCGGCAATAATGCGCACATCGGCTTTTATCGCGGAATACGCGCCGACAGGGTAAAACTCACCATCCGCCAAGACACGCAATAAGCGGGTTTGCAGTTCGGCGGGCATATCGCCGATTTCATCGAGAAACAGCGTACCGTCACTGGCTTGTTCAAAGCGTCCTGCACGGCGTTGTACTGCGCCTGTAAATGCGCCTTTTTCGTGTCCGAATAATTCTGATTCCATTAAGTCTTTGGGAATCGCCGCCATGTTCAGGGCAATAAACGGTTTGGCACTGCGCGGGCTGTGACGGTGCAGGGCTTTGGCGACCAGTTCTTTACCCGTGCCTGATTCGCCGTTGATGAGGACGGTGATGTTAGACCGTGCCAGCCGTCCAATAGCACGAAACACTTCCTGCATGGCAGGAGCTTCACCGATAATTTCGGGAGTGGTGGCAATGTTGGTGTCCACAGAGACGGAGTCATTGGCTTCTTTGCGCTGGCGGTTATGAATACACGCGCGCCGCGCTAAATCGACCACTTCTTTTATATCAAACGGCTTGGGTAGATACTCGAATGCGCCACCATGAAATGCAGACACGGCACTTTCCAAATCGGAGTGCGCGGTCATGACGATGACAGGTAAATCAGGATGCGTGTGTTGCAGTTTATCCAACAGCGTCAGCCCGTCCATATTGGGCATACGAATATCGGTGATAAGCGCGTCGGGCAATCCGCTTTGCAGGGCCAATAATAAGGCGTGAGCATCGGCGAAACTGCGGGTGATAAAATCGGCTTTTTGCAGGGCTTTTTCCACTACCCAGCGAATCGACTTGTCATCATCGACTATCCAAACGGTTTCTGATTTATTCATTGCCTGTTCCTAAAGGTAAGAAAATGGAAAACACGGTACATCCCGAATCACTGCTGCATTCAATCAAGCCGTTATGCTGATTAATCAAGGCTTGCGCAATGGATAAACCCAAGCCCGTACCATCGGCGCGACCGGTAATCATCGGATAAAAAATTTGCTTCATCATCTCAGGGGTGATGCCTGGGCCGTCATCAATAATGTCGCATTTGATAACGAGCCTATGACGTTTGCGTCCGATGGTGACATGGCGATGAATGCGGGTTTTGAGAATGATATGCCCTTTGCCTTCGGTCGCTTGTACCGCGTTGCGGGTGATATTCAACAGGGCTTGAATGAGCTGGTCTTTATCGGCATGGATGTTAGGAATGCTGGGATCATAATCACATTGAATACTGAGATTGCCGACCGATTCGGCTTGTACTACGCTACGGACGCGCTCCAGCACTTCATGAATGTTGATGGACTTTTTATCGGGTAATTTATTGGGGCCGAGCATTTTATCCATCAAGCCCTGCAAGCGGTCGGATTCAGCAATAATAATCTGGGTGTATTCTTTCAGCTCAGGTGACTGTAATTCTAAATCCAGCAGTTGTGCCGCGCCGCGTAAACCGCCCAGAGGATTTTTAATTTCATGCGCCAAGCCTCTGACTAATAAACGCGCGGTGTTTTGTTGCGTTAATAGCTGTTCATCTTTAGAAATGCGTAAATGATTGTCTATCTGCTGCAATTCAACCAATACTTCTTGTACCTGCTCATTCTCTAATAACGGCGTAGCACTGAGATTGATGGTGACACTTTGCCCCATGCGATTGAATATCGTGGCGTGATCCACCAAGGATTCTGCCATCGTTAAACATTGCTGTAAATTGGCAAGCAGCGAAGGATTGGACGCTTTAAATAATTGACGGGCATCATGACCGACTAAATGCCGCGCACTGTCGGCGAGAATAATTTCTCCAGCCGTGTTGATATAGGTGAGTATTAAGTCACGATCGAATAAAAGAATCGCGGTGGTAACGTGCTCGAGTATGCGTTTGTACATGGTTTTTTTGAGAGTGATTGCTAAAAGTAAACATCTTGTCTTAATCCAAAGCAATTTATAGACCAACTCTACAGCCCCAGCGTTTTATAGACTGCTTTTGTTTTTACGCACCATTATAGCGCGTTTGTTATTCTATTTTGGTGCAATGCGAGTATGAATGAATTTGCACCTGTCTCATGCCGAATCGGTCACGGTTTAAATGCTGTTACAGTGCTAAAAAAATCGGCGGGTTCAAATAATGCAAACCTGCGAAGTTCTTGAGACCTCGCAGGTTTATTTATATAGTCATACTTAACTAGCGCAAACGATAATTTATTTACCCTTCGCCAATTCAGTCACCGCAATATAGTTGGTTTTGCCTGTCGCCATCACAGGAATCTCATCGACAATGATAATTTTCTTGGGCAATAAAATACTCGCAACGCCTTGTGAAGCGTCGGCTAATTGCTGTACGGTTGCCTGTTTTTGGGTGGTGACCAGAATGACCTGTTCGCCTTTTTTGGCATCGGGCAAACTGATCACGGCGTGATGTGCGCCGGGCCAGGCGTTGGTCGCCAAGGTTTCAACGGCGGTTAAAGACACCATTTCACCCGCCACTTTCGCAAAGCGTTTGCTGCGTCCGCGTATGCTGATAAAGCCTTCTTCATCGACGTGAACGATGTCGCCTGTGTCATACCAGCCGTCACCATAAATAGATTTGGGCGGCACTAATACCGCAGGATTATCCGCCAGAAAATAACCCAGCATGATGTTCGGGCCTTTAACGTGCAAGCGTCCTGCATCTTCAATACCGTCAATCGGCTCCAGTTTATATTCCATTGCGGGCATAAAACGCCCTACTGTCCCTGCTTTGTAATACATCGGCGTATTAACGGAGGTAATCGGCGTGGTTTCAGTCGCACCATAACCTTCCAGTATGCGGATGCCGAATTTTTCCGCCCACACTTGGCGGGTGGTTTCCTGTAATTTTTCCGCACCCGCAACCACATAACGCATATTGAAAAAATCATAAGCGTGGGCTTTTTTGGCATACGCGGCTAAAAAGGTATTGGTGCCGAACATAATGGTGGCGTGTAATTCATACGCCATTTCAGGAATAATCGCGTAATGCAGCGGCGTGGGATAAAAGAATACTTTCATGCCCGACAGAATCGGCAGCATCGTACCGACGGTAAAACCAAAGGAATGGAACATCGGTAAAAAGTTCAGCACCACATCCTGAGCGTTAAAACTGATACTGGCTTCCAGTTGCTTAAGATTTGCCAGTACGTTGGAATACGATAACACCACGCCTTTGGGGACACCCTCAGAACCTGACGTGAATAAAATCACCGCAGGACTGTCAGGATTATGTTGTTTGTCTGAATACCAATAATCAGCGGTTAACGCTTGCAACCACGCGGTTAATTTATCACCCTTAGTGATATGTGCCGCTAAATCTTCCAGATACACCAGCGTTACCTGCTGGGCCAAATGGTCGGCTTCATCGGTCAAATGTCCCAGTTCGATAAAATAGCGCGAGGTTAAAACAATTTTCACTTTTGCGGTTTGACAGGCAGAAAACATCCCTGCCGACCCTGTGGAATAATTCAACATCGCAGGGACGCGACCATGCAGTTGCAAGCCCAGAATCACGCATAAGGTTTTAGTTGAATTGGGCAGAAACACGCCGACCGCTTCGCCTGTTTCAGTAATTTGTTTGAGCGCGTTACCGATTGCCAGTGTGCGGGTAATGAGATTGTTGTAATTTAACGGTTTGCGCTCCAAGTCTTCGGCAACAATATGGGTGCCGCCGTGAATTTTGCGTGACTCCAGCAGACTGGAAAAAATACTTTGCCGATAATTGCTGGTCGCCAGCATCATTTCCGTCATGAGGTTGGCAAGAATACGCCCGCTGTAATGGCGGCGATCTTTACCTTTTAACTCGGCAGGCACAATCAGGCGCGTGGGCGGCAAAATTTTAATGGTAATTTTGGGGAATAAGCGCAAGCGCACAATTTTGTGCAAACGGGAAAAATGCGTGTACTGCCCGCCGTCGATACGCACCGGCAAAATTGCCGCTTCGGCTTTATCTGCCACCATGCCCGTGCCGTCATAAATTTTCATCAGCATACCCGTAACGGTAATGCGTCCTTCGGGAAAAATCACGGTTTTGGTATCGTTTTGCAGATGATGAATTAAATCTTTCAGCGATAACGGATGCGTGGGATTCATCGGAAACACGCGTGATAATTTTAAAAATGGCTTCAGCCACCATTGTTCAGCAATATGGGTATTAATCGCAAAGGTAATATCATCGGGTAAAAAAACCCCCAGCAATAAAGGATCAAGAAACGAGGTGTGATTGGCGACAATCAACACCCGCTTGCCCGCCTGTTGATAATGCTCTAAGCCTGTCACCTCGACCCGATAAATCAACGTTAATAATATTTGTAAAAATTTTTTCAGCATGGTGGTTTTTTCCTCATAGTTAAGCTGTGCGACAAAGAAGTCTCTAAGTGTAACGCGCTGGAGCTTTTATGGAAAACCGCTGATTGCTGTTTTGGTGATTACAGGGTAATTGTGAGACGGGGATATAATGATGTGACAAGCTCATAAGCCGCTACCTGACTATAATCGCATAGCAATAACAACAAATGAATAACAGCGCAGGTTACAAATAGCCAAGGCTATGATATTTCGCCAATGTGCGGACACTGACATCAACGCGCATAAATCAGGCTGGAAAAATCCCAAACATAAAACACACTAACAGCGCACCCTAGTAAAGTGGTTGAAATGGCATTAGCTCACACTATCAAGAATCAAACCGAAGCGGCACACGGCGCGGTGATTTATTTGAAAAGCGCAGTCGATTAATGGAAGCGTGGGCGCGGCATTGTGATACAGCCGTATCAGCTATGGATGGTTCTAATGTAGTATTAATACAATCACACCAAAATAAAGAGGCTTAAGCGATGACAACGACACCCTATCAAGACATTATCACCATAGAAGCCGATAAACGGGGCGGCAAGCCGTGCATTAGGGGCTTGCGTATTACTGTTTATGACGTGCTGTCATGGTTAGCTGATGGCATGACCCCCAGTGAAATTATTGAAGATTTCCCCGAATTGACCGCCGATGATATAAGCGCGTGTTTGCGCTTTGCCGCTAATCGAGAGCATAACCTAGCGAGCGTAAGGGCGTTATGAAGTTATTACTGGATGAGAATATATCGCGGCGTGTCGTGCCATTTATCCAAGACCTTTACCCAGAATCAACGCAAGTGGCGTTAGTCGGATTAGAAAACATAGGCGATAAGCTAATCCGACAATACGCCATAGAGAATGATTTTGTCATCGTGACCAAAGACGCGGATTATTACGACATGACGGTATTGTATGGACAGCCGCCTAAACTTATCTGGCTAAAAATGGGCAATCAATCCAAAGCCGCCACTATCAAAACACTACAAGATAGCTACCACGCCATAGATACAGCCTTGATAGTGCATGATAAGGCTTGTATTGAGATTTTGTGAACGGCTTGGTTCGTTGGCGACGATGGATAGCTCTAACGTGGTATTGATACACACCAAAAAGACGCGGTAAACACCTGATACAATCAACAAAACCAGATAACCTTAGCGGACAATAAGCGGGATTCGTTACCCCGTTTCTGGTTAATCCTTTCGTAACGATTGCACTTTAACGGAGTGTTTATGATTCCCTCAGAAATAATCCCTAGAAAATTAAGAACGGTTAATACAGAAGCATTATTAATATTAAAAATAATAGAAACTTATATTGACAAAGGTTTATATCTTGAAAATGATTTATCACCAGCTTTAACAGATATTCAGAATAGAATAAATACAAATAAACCTATTGATTGTCAATTATTGGACTTATTGATAAATCAATATATTAACAGTGAAGACGAACATAAAAAAATAGAAAAAAGTGCATTTTCTTTAGTTATTCTTTATACAGCACAAGCATTAAAATCCTTATTAAATAAAGATAATATAAATGTAGCATGGTCTTTTATTTCCGATGCTAAGTATTGGCTTGGTTTTGCTACCGAAGCACTTATTCATTCAGTAGAACATAATAGAGTTGTAGAGCATTTTTCTCAGCTTACTGATTTTATGATTGAAGATTCAATCAAAACTTACGCAAAATTTGATACTGAATTAGATAAAGCAAAAGAGGCTTTTATTGATAATCAGTTAGTAACAACAAAAGTTTTAAATGATTCATTCGATGTTCAGATAAAAACAGCAGATATGCTAATTAACCAACATGACACATTAACGGAATCTATTAACAGAGCAAAGGCTTTTGCACGAAATAGAGCAAGCAAAGGAGGTCAAGCCAAGTATCAAAAAAGCGGTATGGAGAGTATAAAAACTAGAATCAAAGAAATATGGGCAACTGGAATATATACCACTCGTGAGAAATGCGCGGAAGGCGAATGGGAAACACTTGGTTTTACTAGCACTGGTGAAGCAAGAAAAGCATTAAAAAACACTCCAAACCCAGAAAAATAACCTGTCTTCTACTTAAGCATAGGCTAGCTTCTGCTTAAGTACACGGTATTTTCTTGTATAGATTTGTGCGGATAATACCGAAGCATACCAACAACAACCAATAAGGTTTAAGTATGCTTAATTCACAAACAACACCCACAAAACGCATTATCAAACTGGTTCATCACGCTCTACTGTCTACGACACACTTAACCCAAAATCGCCGCGCCATGATGTTTTTGCAGGTGACGCTATGAGTCGCAATAACAACCAAGCGCAGCGCGCCCGCATTTTAGAATGGCTACGAAGTGAATCATTAACCACGTTACAAGCCCGCGAACATTTAGACATTATGCACCCAGCGGGGCGTGTTAAAGAGCTAAAAGCACAAGGGCATAACATCAAAACGGAATGGACAGTTGAACACACTGCCAAAGGTAAGCACCGCGTAGGGCGTTATGTGCTGTTAATGGGGGGTGTTGTATGAGTAAAATAGATAATAGCGTGAGTGACGCTTTTTGTATTTACTCAGTGGATTTCAAGCATGATTGCCGCAATCCCACCACTGGCTTACGACCTGCCACTATTGATAATTTAAAAGCCTTGTTAGCGTCACGGTTGCGCATTATCGAAAGAGATAACGATATGAAGCTGTTTGCGGGCAGGTATATATTCACCTTTAACCAACTGCCCAACCTGACAGACAAAACTACGCCGCTTTATCTGTGTTTCTGTTCTTTATGCGCTGAACACTTACTACCTTATGAAATACCTGAACCAAAAAAAGAGCGTTTACCTCCGATTCATGAATTGATAGCAAACCGCAAATGTATATCGTGGGTTATCCCGCTTGAAAGCACTTGCTGTTTATACGGCGAAAGTGGCGCGGGCAAAGTAGGACTGAGAAATTTTAGGCATAAAAAAGCCCTGTAAAAACAGGGCTTTATCATCAATATATGGCGGAGAAGCAGTCCGCCTAACTCAAGTCCAGCACGATTCAATAACACTCAAAAATCATTGATAAATAACAATAACTTATAAAAAGTTTGTCCAACAAGATTCAATAAAATATACTACAATCCAATGTCGGAAGTAGGGCTGGAAGTAGGGCTGAGAATCGGGGGCAATCATGAGCAGAATTAAAAATAAGTTGACAGTGCGGACAGTCGAAACCAAAAAGGTACAAGGGTATTTTGCGGACGGCGGCAATCTGTATTTAAGAATCACTGAGAGCTTAACTAAGGGCTGGGTGTTTATTTATGTCAGGAATGGCAAACGCACTGAAATGGGTTTAGGTTCAGTCGCTAACATGACATTATCAGAAGCGCGGGAAAAAGCCGCTGAACTGCGCAAACAACTATCAAACGGCATTGAGCCACTCACCGAAAAAAAACAGCTTGAGAATGAGCGCAGGTTACAAATAGCCAAGGCTATGACGTTTCGGCAATGCGCGGACGCTTACATCAACGCGCATAAATCAGGCTGGAAAAACCCGAAGCATATCCAGCAATGGCAAAACACACTTGCACAATATGCGTTTCCTGTTTTTGGTGATTTTGACGTTAAGACCATCGACACGGCATTAATCATTAAATGCCTTGAACCGATATGGGAAACAAAAAACGAGACAGCGGGGCGCGTGCGTGGGCGTATTGAATCGGTTTTAGATTGGGCAACTGTCAGCAAGTTACGCGCAGGTGATAATCCTGCAAAATGGCGCGGCAATCTGGATAAGCTACTAGCCAAGCCGTCAAACATTCAAAAGACCGCACACCATAGCGCACTACCTTTTATCGAAATAAACAGCTTTATCGAGCAGTTACGGACGCAAGACGGCATAGCGGCAAAGTGCTTGGAGTTTACTATTTTAACAGCCGCCCGAACAGGTGAAAGTATCGGGGCAACGTGGGCAGAAATTGATTTAAACGCCAAAACGTGGACTATTCCAGCGGACAGAATGAAAGCAGACAAAGAACACAAAGTGCCATTAACTAACCAAGCTCTGAAAGTCCTTAATGAAATGGCGGCGATCCGTTTTAATGATTATGTGTTTCCAAGCACTAAAAAAGGATTGAGCAATATGGCAATGTTGACGCTGTTAAAACGCATGGAACGGACAGACATAACGGTTCACGGTTTCCGTTCAACGTTTCGGGATTGGGCGGCTGAAACAACAGCGTACCCTAGTGAAGTGGTTGAAATGGCATTAGCTCACACTATCAAGAATCAAACAGAAGCGGCATATAGACGCGGTGATTTATTTGAAAAGCGCAGTCGATTAATGGAAGCGTGGGCGCGGCATTGTGATACAGCCGTGTCAACTATGGATGGTTCTAACGTGGTATTGATGCACAGCGCAAAGACTGGTTAAAAAATTACGGATAACGTTTTGCGGGATTTACTGGTATAGTGTGGTTTCCAGCGGTTTACGCTGGACGATAAAAAGCCTTAATCATTTTCTATCTTGGCGGACGGAATGATTTAAGGCTTACACAGTTCACGCCTAAGTTAGGTGTGATTTTTAACTTTTTTTATATCCAATACACATTAACAATGCTCATGCACATTAAGCGACTGGTTTTTTTAGTAAATTTTGAACGTCTACTAAAGTTAAATTATACCAATGTAATTAATTTATACAAGTAAATTAATTAAGTCGCTTAAGTCGTGTGTGGGTGAACACTATTTTTTAGGATTACTCATGACAACTTTACAAACTACAGGCTACCTACGCCTACCCTCAATTATTGGCGATACAAAGAAAGGTATCGTCGGTGTTTTCCCTGTCAGCCGTTCATCGTGGTATGACGGCGTTAAATTAGGCAAGTACCCCGCCCCCGTTCGTCTTGGCGGTGGTCGTGCGGTTGCTTGGCGCGTCGAAGACATACGCGAACTTTTAAACCAACAGGTATAAAAAAACCCTGCTCACTTTTTCAAGCCAGCAGGGTTAAGCGTCACCACATAAACTCAGTGTTACATTATAACATCGTGGCGCGTAATTCATTGGCTTATTCTACTTCTACGGAATAAACACATGAACAAATACCAAACACAACAAGCTCAAATTTTAGAGCATTTAAGACACGCACCCATTACCACCCTAGAAGCACGGGAAAAATTCATCATGCACCCGTCAGGCAGAGTTAAAGAACTCAAAGCGCGGGGCTTTAATATCATCACACAACGAGTTGGCAAGAAGAAAATAGCCCGTTATATTTTGCTCTCAAGTGAGGTGCAACTATGAAGCTATTATTAGCCACTGGCAAACAGGCGAATAACCCCGATTTAACGCCGTACACGCCCACATTCACGGAATTATTAACCAGACTTTCTACCCCACACATCGGTACTAAGGACGGCGATTATTTCATCCGCTGTTCAGGTACTAAACGCAATAACAACGATACCAGCGACACAGCATCTATTTTGATATTGGACGGTGATAGCCATATCAACACTGACACTGGCGAAATTATCAGCGGCGCACCTGCACCTGAATTAGTCCACGTTGTTTTAAAAGATTTAGGGTTTAAACACTGTGTTTATTCCAGCTTTAGCAATGGTGCGGATTATCACAAATACCGCGTAATTATTCCCTGCACATACACCCGTGAACAATTGCCTATTTTGCTTAATTGGATATTTGAGCAACTGCACAAAGCAGGGGTAATGCTTGCCCCTGTAAATGAAAATAGAACATGGTCGCAGGCGTGGTATTTTCCACGCGTACCAGACCAAGCGCGGGCAAATCTATTTGAGTTTTTCCAATTGAGCAAAGGTGAAAATCTTAACGCTGATGCAACCACACAAGATTGGTTAATAAATAATCCACAGCCAGAACCGATTGAACCACCGCCATTAATACCCAAAAAGCCAATTGATGAAACTAACGGACGGCGTAATCCGATTAAAGAATTTAACCAGTCTTTCAGTGTTCATGATGTGCTTATCCGCAATGGCTACGCCACCAAGAAAGGCGCGTATTTACGCCCTAACAGCGATAGCGGCATAGCGGCTACAAAGCTATGCCTTAACTGTAAGGACGGCGTAGAGCGTGTTTATTCGCATGGTGGGGACAAGTTGAACGATGGTTATGCTCATGATGCTTTCGACTGTTACCGATTGCTGGAATGTGGCGGTGATCTAAAAACAGCACTCAATTTTGATGCTGAACTGACTAAACATAATCAGCGGATTTATGCCAAAGAAAAAGCAGCGTTTAAACAAACTGATTGGACAGGCGATAACACCGACACGGACGAGCTTGAAAATACCGCTTTAGCTTTCGATTTTCCTACGTTCAATAATGCTAATTATTACGGCATAGCGGGCGAATTATCGGCATTAGCAATAGAAGACAGTGAAGCGGACAGAATGGCGGTGTACATGAGCTTTTTATGTGCCTGTTCTGCAATGTTTGGTAAAGATAAGTTTTTACGGATAGGCGAATCAAAACATTTTGTTAGGCTGTTCTGTGTGCTAGTTGGTGCAAGTTCACGCGCCAGAAAAGGAACAAGTTTTAAACCTGTTGTGCGGATTATTCGAGAATGTGAGGGCTATCTGTCATTAGTTGAAAGTCTAAAATTTGCCGATGGTGGGCTATCCAGTGCTGAAGGATTAATTTATGCAGTTCGTGACGAGTCAGAAGAGGTAAATAATCAAGGCGTACCCGCATGGTGTGCCGTAGAAGATAAGCGACTGTTAGTGGTAGAGGAAGAGTTCGGTAATGCGCTAAAACAATGCCAGCGTGACGGTAATACACTGAGTGCAACCTTACGCCGTGCGTGGGACGGTGGAACGCTTGCACCAATGACTAAAAGTAATAAATTGATAGCAACAGACCCGCACATCAATGTACTGGGGCATATTACCCACTGTGAACTAAAAACCCTCATGAGTGACTCAGATATTCACAACGGCTTAGCTAATAGGTTTTTGTGGACGTGCGTTAGACGGACAAAACCACTAGCGTTCCCATTACCCATGAATGATGACAAAGTAAAAGCATTAGCTGAACGATTGGCAGAAGCAGTAAGGCAATCAAAAGGCGATGGTGAAATAACACTGTCAACTGACGCACGGGCTTACTGGGAGGTTAAATATCACGAAGTGAGCAAAGATGAGCAAGGTGTATTAGGTTCAGTCACGGCGCGTTCAGAAGCCTATGTAATGCGCCTTAGCTTGCTGTTTTGTTTACTGGATTGTTCAAACATAATCAAACAGCGGCATATTGAAGCGGCGTGTCATTTAGTCGAATTTTGCCGTAAATCGGTACAGTACATTTTCACAGTTCCATCACTTGAGACAGGAACGGACGCGGATAAATTACTCAACGCATTAGCTGAAAAAGATATGTCACAGTCTGAGATTAGTAGGCTGTTTAGTGGTAATAAAAAACGACCTGAGTTAATAGCGTTACTGACTGAATTACAGACCATGAACAAAATTAAACGACTATCAAAAGAAACAGGCAGCAAAAAAATAATGTGGTCAATTATTAAACTTTAACGCTACGAATTTACGAACTTGCTACCCTTAGCCCTTATGTGGCGTGGTTTTGCTATTTTCGTACACTTACGAATTTTACGAATTTAGCCCACCTTATGAGATAAGCAAAAAAGCTATTTTCGTAAATTCGTAACCATAAGAATTTAGCAAAGCGGCGTAGATAAAGGGCTAGAGGGGCTAAATTCGTATTTTCGTAAATTCGTACACTTCAATTTAAAAACAGGACACACAATGCGAAACCTAAAAGCATTACACCTAAGAGCAGTCGAAGCCAACGAGCATAAACCGACAACTGGCGCGATTGAAGCAATCCCAGACACCGACCCCGCGCTATTAAATCGAGCGCAACGGCGAATGGTCAAAAAATGGAAACAGAGCCTGATTAAGCAGGAAAAGAACAGACCATGAGTAAATTTGAAAAAGGTACAAGCGGAAACCCCAAAGGACGCACACCCGCACACCTCACAGCGACAAAGGTTAGAAAGTCGTTAGCCGATGACTTACCAGACATCATGAACAAGTTGGTGGAACTGGCAAAGCAAGGCGATACAACAGCGATTAAGTTAATACTTGATAGGGTATGCCCTGCACTCAAACCGCAAGCCGTACCAATAAGCCTACCTGTTTGTGATTCACTCGCAGAACAAGGCAACGAGATAATCAAAGCAACCATGAGCGGCAAAATACCGCCAGATATTGGTAGTCAGTTAATTACCGCGTTAAGCAATCAAGGTAAGTTAATCGAATTACAAGAAATGGCAGAACGCTTACAACGTATTGAAAAACAATTACAGGACAGACCATGAGACCCGACCAAGTGAACAAACTTTACAAACAGCTAACACCGACTGAGTTAGCCAATATGACCATTGATGCAGTTACGAACCGATTGCCAGATAGTGAGCTGGAATTAATTAATGATAGCCTAGAGACGGGCTTGTACAGATTGCCAGTGTGGGAATATCGACACCATATCAAAGGCTATGAACAGCTTTCTTTTGTGTATGGTCTCCATTGGTGGAAAGCGCAAGCCTTAACGACTGCTACAGGTGAAATTATGAACCATAAGCTGATGACAGAGCCGTTTAGCGATGACCTGCTACAAATCTACAAGGTATTTTGTGGCAAACTTGCCAGTATTGAACAGGCATTAAGTGAAGTGTGTATTAAAGCCAAGTTTGATATTAAGGCGGTCAAGTGGCTTGCTGAAATATCAGAACCCGATAAAAACCCGTTTAGACCATTACCACCAAACACAGAGCCAACAGAGTTAGAGCATTATCGTTATGTGTTCCATACGGCGGCAATGCTGGAATATGTGCCTGATACTGGCGCGTAGGCTGTTTATTCTGTCAGTTGAAGGATTGCATAGCCACGGTTAAACGTGGCTAGAATCGCCTGTATCGCGGTGTTACTTTATAAAAAAAACAAGTTTGGTTAAGCCTGTCATTCAACGCGCCACAATAGCGGCAATGATTGCAGGTAGCTTATTCAGTCCGATTCAATGTGAACTAATGCACAAAGTAGGGCTGGAAGTAGGGCTGATAAATTTTAGGCATAAAAAAACCCTGTAAAAACAGGGCTTTATCATCAATATATGGCGGAGAAGCAGGGATTCGAACCCTGGGAGGGGATCAACCCTCAACGGTTTTCAAGACCGCCGCATTCGGCCGCTCTGCCACCTCTCCGTAAGCTGGTTATAATAACCCAATTAGTGTAAAAATCAAAATTTTTAACTATGATTAGTATTGATATTTGTAAAATTGTGCCTATTTTCATAAAAAAACAGCTGGAGATTGCAATTTCACTGACGTTATTGATACATATTCCCTGATAGTCGGTTCATTGGATGCTGACTCCGCGTGTCATCAGCTGGTGACTGCTACGCGGCTTTCAGGTGATGAAAGTGGTCATGGCGGTGCGTTCCTGTCAGTATGATAAACTTAATAGAAAATTAATCGCTATCGGTAATAATCAGCGTAGCAGGCAGCTACGATGTCGGTACAACACTTTATTAACGGAGTTCATGATGCACACAGTCAATCATAAAGAATCAGGTTTCACCCTGCTGGAACTATTAGTGGTACTGGGTATTATTGCTATGCTGGCGGGCATAGTGGGTCCTCAGGTGATGAAGCACATGGGGGAGTCGAAAGTGAAAGCCGCCAAGGTGCAGATTGAAGAGCTGGTCGCCGCTCTGGATATGTATAAACTGGATTTGGGCAGTTATCCGACGGGCGACCAAGGCTTGAAGGCACTGATTGAATCACCTGCAAATGCCAAATACTGGAACGGGCCTTATCTGCGTAAAGCAAAAATTCCTGTCGATCCGTGGCAGCATGATTATCTTTATGTTATTCCCGGTAAACATGGCAAATTTGATTTATACAGTTTAGGAGCGGACAGCGTGGAAGGCGGTGAAGGTGAAGACAGGGATGTGCTTAGCTGGGAATGAAAAACCAAGGCTTTACGCTATTGGAGCTGATGGTGGTGTTATTTATTATGGTGCTGGGATTTTCCGTTATCGGCATTAATCTTTCATCGGGTAATAACGCCACAGCCCAGCAACGCGCGGCACGCGATATTGTGTCGGCGTTGCGTTTCGCCAGAGGCACGGCGTTGATGTCGCATCGGGAAGCGGCAGTGACGTTTAATCTGAATGACAATAGTTATACGGTGACCAATCGGGATAAGGTGTATGCCATTCCTGAGCGTATTAAGGTGACACTGGTGACTGCGCAAAACCAGTTGCTGGGACAAAATCGCGGCAGTGTCCGCTTTTTTGCCGATGGTTCGTCTACAGGCGGGCGGGTGTCGTTACAGCGCGATGATAACGTGTGGAAGATTGATATAAATTGGCTGACAGGACACATTGAACTTGAAAACCATTAAGCAACAGGGCTTTTCGTTGCTGGAAATCCTGATTGCGTTTTCAATTTTAGCGGTGTCGTTAAGCATATTGCTGAATATATTTTCCTTGGGCGTGACGACCGCTGGTGTTTCTGAAGATTACACGGCGGCGGTACAGATTGCCGAGTCATTAATGGCGAAAACAGGCGTGGAAAAACCCCTGCAAGCGGGTGACTCAGTGGGAATTATCCATGATAAATACTATTGGCAGGTGCTGGTACAGCCGTTTACATTGGCTTCTGAGCCGATTGAAACCACGACGTTGAACACCGCGCTGTTTAAAGTACGCGTGACGGTAAACTGGGGTGATGAGAAGGCGCATAGCCGAGAAGTTAAATTAGTGACCTTAAAGTTGGTTAATAAACGGTTATGAAAGGGTTTACGCTGATTGAAGTGCTGATTGCCATGACCTTGTTCAGCATCATGGTGGTGTTGCTGTTCGGCAGTTTACAAGTGTGTGCCAATAGCTGGCATAAAGGCGAAACAAAAATTGCCGCTGTGAATGAAATGGCGGTGGTGAGTCATTTTTTTCAACAGCATTTAGCGACTACGCAACCGTTATTGAACGCGGGATTGAACACCGATAAAAAAAGCGATTTGCAAGCCCCGTTGGCATTTCAGGGCAAACGCCAGTCGATACAATTTGCCTCGGCATTTCCTGCCAGTGCAGGACGCTTGGGTGTACAGCTGTTTACTATCAGCCTGAAAACAGAAGACGGTCAGCAGCATCTTAAAGTGAATATTACGCCGCTTTCTCCGCTGAATAATAGCCAAGAGCATGAAGAGGTGGATCTGTTAAAAGGAGTCAGCGATTTTGCCATTACTTATTTCGGTTCTGACGATGGTCTGGATAACAAGCTAAGCAAGAACGTATGGCGTGATGACTGGCTGGAAAAAAAAACCTTGCCGCGTTTGCTTAAAATCACTATCAAACTGGATAACGGTTTATTTTTTCCCGATATGCTGATTGCCTTGAAAATTACCGAGCCGCCTGTGTTGGCTATTAACGCTGGCACACCCAATAATGACTAAGCCGCAGGGTATGGCACTGGTGCTGGTACTGTGGATAGTGAGTTTATTAACCATTATGGCGGGCAGTTTCGCGCTGACTATGCGACGGGAAACGGTGATTGTGTCAGGGCTTAAACACACTGCCGAAGCACTGGCAGTGGCAGAATCGGGCGTGGCACTCGCGGAATTTATGTTGCTGAATCCTGATCCGAATAAACGCTGGCGAGCCGATGGCAGCATTTATCAAATCGACACTGAGAACGCCACGTTGCGCATTCGGCTGTTATCAGAAACGGGAAAAATCAATATCAATCTAATCGATCTTGGCTTGTTGCAAAACATCATGCTTCATGCACCGAATGGCAGTAATGCACAGTTACCATCCGCAACGGTTAATCGCGCCGCCGCGATTGTCGATTGGCGCGACAGTGATGATTTGATGAACATCAATGGCGCGGAAAAAAAGCAGTATCAAGAGGCTGGATTGACTGTTCAACCCAGCAATAAACCCTTGCAAACGCTGGAAGAATTGCAACAGGTGTCAGGCATGGATGAAGCCACGCTCAAATGGCTTGAGCCATTAGTGACCGTGTATAGCGATGCGCCGCAAGTGGATTTACAACTCGCGTCTAAAGAGGTCTTACAACTCATCTCAGGCGTAGATGCCAGATTGATTGACACTTATGTCGCCGCCAGAGCGCAGAGTGCGAAACAGAATCAACCCGCACCCACGTCGCCCTTAGACCCGACACCGTCAACGCAAAATGCAGAAGTCACGGTACTGACCATTGTGTCCGAAGTGCAACAGGCAGAGCAATCAACGGCGATAATTAACGCACTGGTCAAAAAATCAGCGGAAACACAAAGCTCGCCTTTTCAGGTTGTCAGATGGCAGACCAACACAGACAATCCGTCATTATTCGCCCCTAACATGAACCCATTAGTCGTTAAGCATTATGCTGAATCTGAATTCAACCATTGATCTGGATGTTAACGCGTTTCTGCGCTGGTGGGGGCATGAACTCAGCTTTCTGGTGCCTGAAAAAATACAGCAACTGCTCAGTGAGCCACAAGGTTTTATCATTATCAAGGCAGACAAACAGCAATTAACGCTGACGTATCAATGTGATGAACTGGTCGAACCGTTGGCAACACTGGCGCGTGATGTATCAGCAATCGAACAATATAAAGACTTGCTGGCAACGGATGCCAGACTGAACAAAGCCAAGGTTATTTTGCGCTTGAGTACACAGGATGCGATTCAAAAAGAATTGGCATTACCGATTGCCGCCAAAGAAAATCTGCATCAAGTGGTGGCTTATGAAATGGATCGTTACACGCCGTTTAAGGCGGATCAGGTGTATTTTGCGGTACAGAAGCTGCCGAAAAAACTTAATAACGACCCGAATCAGCTGAAAGTATGCTTGGTGCTGACACCAAAAACAACGCTGAACACCCTGTATACCGATGTCCACACACTGGGTATTGTGCCGCTGATTGCCGATTATGAAGGGGTGGCTAATGATATAGCGCACCGTAATGACGGCTACAATTTGTTACCCGCCCATTTACAACCTGAAGTCGCCAAAATATCACGCATTGCTCATGCAGCCCTCATCGGTTTCGTGTTTTTATTGCTGGGGGCAATCATCGTTATACCTGTTTGGCTGGAATCGCACGCGATTGACGCATTAACGCAAAAAGTCAAAAAGCTGGAAAAAGAAGCCAATACAATCAAAGCCTTGCAATTGGAAACGCAGGGCTTAATGGAAGAAACCCAGCAATTACTGAATGAAAAAAATACCGCGCCCTCGGTGCTTAATCTGCTCAACACCTTAAGCACCCTGATGAAAGATGATACCCGCTTAGCCTATCTGCAATACAGCGACGGGCATCTGCAAATACAGGGTGAATCACCCGCCGCATCCACCTTAATTTCCGTATTGGAGGATTCTGAGTTATTCAATAATGCTGCGTTTGCCTCCCCTGTCACACAGGACAGCGTCACCAAACAAGAGCATTTTCAAATTACCGTTGATCCCACTAAACCCATGACTAAAGCAGATTCCGATGTCAAATGACACCTTGACGGCACAGCAACAACGCTGGTTGGCGGTCGGTTTACTCATTATCGTCATTGCCATTGCAGGCTTACTGATTATTGTTCCCGTGGTCGGCAAAGGCATGGAGCTGAACGATACTAAAAATAACCTGCTGTTCAAATTACAACAATACGAGCGGATTCTGGCTAAGAAAGACGCGATTATCGCCAGTCGGGATAAAATAAAACAGCAAAGTGCGGAACAAGGCTATTTTAACGCACAGGATACCGAAGCAGTCGTCTCGGCGGATATGCAGGATTTGATTAAACAAATCATTGTCGGTGCAGGCGGGCAACTGACCAGTACACAAGCTATTCCCTCAGAGAATAACGCCCCTGACAGCAACTCCCCCTTCAATCACATTGCGGTCAGAGTCAGCATGACCGGCAATAGCGAAATGCTGCGTACCGTGCTGTATAAAATAGAAACCGCAATCCCCTTGATGATTATCGACCAGATAGACATCCGACCTGTACGCGGACGGCGCAATCACAAAACAGGGCTGATTGATCCGACCAACGAATTAATGATTAATTTTCAAGCCGTCAGCTTCATGAGAAAGCCGCCCAATGAATAGCAAACTGATTAAAACACTCAGCGTTATTTGCCTCTTCCTTATATTGATTATTGCGCTGGAGTGGATTTACGGCACCCGCGCACAAAAAAAACTGCTCAGTTCGAGCCATTCCCCAGAAAAACACACATTACCCGACCAAATGCCTGTTATTGGTCTAAACTTACACTCTGAAGACAGTTATGCTGATTTGGTCAATCGCCCGTTATTCATCGAAGGCAGACGACCTGTACCCGAGACTCATCAAGGTCAGACAACAAGCGGCACCAATGACTTCGACTGGTTGTTAAGCGGGGTTTACAGCAGCAGACATGGTGCAATGGCATTACTCACGCGCACCACACCAGATCCTGCGGCTAAAAGCAGTGAAAGGTATCGGAAAGTCATCACAGATGCTGATATTGATGGCTGGAGGGTTGCTGAAATTCATGCCGATGCCATCGTATTGACACAAGGCAGCATGGAAAAAAAATTACCGCTGAGAAAAGTAAAAATAAAAGTAAAAGTAAATCAACCACAGGAACAAACCGACTCCCACGGGATGCGCAGACCGACACCTGAAGCAACTCCGCCGCCAATAGAACCTGAATCGAACCAATAATTCTGAACATGATTATAATGCCCGTAATGAGAAAACCCATAACCATAGCAAGTCTGATAGTGACTGGTTTAACGCTGTCCGGTTGTGAGTCATTCGGCATAAATCAGATGCCAAAACTGCCCTTAACTGCCGCGACCGAAGCCGTGGTAAAACCCCAGTTACCGCCCGCCAAAGAACCCGTCAACGCGTCACCGATGATTGCAGTGATGCAGACTAAAAGTGAACTGTATCCCGCGATGGGCAACGCTATTTCCAGCGCGCCGATGGCGAGTAAAAAACCCAAGCCGACAGGAACAGGTGCATACACGCTCAATTTTGATGATGCCGATTTAGCGGAAGTCGCAAAAACCATTTTAAGCGACAGTCTGGGTGAAAATTATGTCTTAAGCCCTGAAGTCAAAGGCAGCGTCACCCTGCAAACCACCCAAGCCCTGACCAAAGAAGAGCTGTTGCCCACCTTGGAAATGGTGTTGCGTATGAACAATGCCGCACTGGTGAAAGATGACAATATCTACCATATCGAACCGACAGGCAGCGCGGTCTACACCTCCACTATCGGCGGTGCAAGCACAGGCTATCAAACCCGCGTTATTCCCGTACGCAATGTCGCCGCCGATGAAATCGCCAAATTATTAAAACCGCTGGTACAAGAAAAAACCATTCTGCAAACCGACAATAACCGCAATATTCTGCTCGCCTCAGGCTCATCGGATGAAATGCAGCGGGTCGTGGAAATGGTCAGCACCTTTGATACCGATGTGCTGAAAGGTCGGTCGTTCGCCTTATTCACCTTGGCGCACGTTGAACCCGAAGCGGTGATTAAAGAACTGAATGCGGTGTTTAATAATAAAAGCGGCGATAAAGACAAGGATGCAAGCTCTGCTTTTTTCCGCTTTATCCCCATTGAACGGCTGAATGCGATTCTGGCTATCAGTCATCAGGCGCGTTACTTACGCGACATTGAAAGCTGGGTGTTTCGCTTGGATAAAGCCAATGTTGCCTCAGGCGGCGGTGTCAATGTTTACAAAGTACAGCACGTTGATGCCGTCGAATTAGCCGACACCCTCAACGAAATTTTTAATTCCACGCCCAAAAAGGCGAAAGCCGCCAAAGTAGCCGCAGGTGAAACTGCCGCTGAAATCAGCTCGACCGATTCAGAAAGCAGGCAATCATCGGTCAGCAATGCAAGCATCGCCGATGTCGCGGTGTCTCATGTCGGTAAAGTCAGAATTATCGCCGACGAACCCAATAACTCCATCGTCATCGTCGCCACCGCGCAGGAATATGAAATCATCCGCCCGATTATCACTCAGCTGGATGTCATGCCGCTGCAAGTGCTGATTGATGCCACTATCGTTGAAGTCGATCTTAAAAACGATTTGAAATACGGGATGCAATGGTCATTTGATACGGGTAATTTTCATAACCTGTTGACCGATGTCAGCTCGGGTAATTTAAAAGCGATCGGTCCGGTCACGGGTTATTCGTTATTTTATTCAGGTGGTACTGCCAAAGCGGTACTCAATGCCTTAGCAGAAAAATCGGCGATTAATGTTATTGCCTCGCCCTCGTTAATGGTGCTTAACAATCAGGAAGGTTTTATCAACGTCGGCGATAAAGTGCCGATTGCCACCTCGCAATCCACTAATAACAACAGCGTCAATGTCACGCCCAGCAGTGGCATTCTGCCCTCTAACAATACCAATGTCAGCGCGATTGTCTCCAATAACATCCAAATGGTGGATACGGGGGTCACGCTGAAAATCACCCCGCGCGTTAATGCGGGCGGTCTGGTGCTGATGAAAATTGAACAGGAAGCCAATCAAGCGGTGCCGACAACCACCTCTTCATTGAATTCGCCCACCATTCAACAGCGCAAAATCAACAGCTCGATTGCGGTAAAAAATGGCGAAACCATTATTTTAGGCGGCTTGATTAGAGAAGAAAATGGCAACGGATTGACAGGGATGCCTATATTGAGCGACATTCCGATACTCGGCTCGCTGTTCGGCACCACCACCACCGACAGTAAAAAAACCGAGCTGGTTATTTTAATCACCCCCCGCATCGTGCAGGACGAAAAAAATGCCCGCGATGTTACCAATGAGTTTAAACGTAAACTGACGGGTATTTATCAGAACGTCGCGCGCTAGTAGTCAGTCCATTTTATTATGACAAAGACCTGCGAGGTTTTTAAAACCTCGCAGGTCTGGCAACTTTACCCGTCATAACTGAACTGACGGTGTTGATATGACACATTACAAATGCGGCTGTCCACGCACGGGCATCCAGCCCGCAGGTAATTTAATACCGCCGTTGTTTATATCCAGCAACAAGTGCGTGTACTTGGATTTGTGCTTATGCTTATGATAATGCTTGTGTTTATGATGGTGTTTCTTTTCATGCCAATAGCGTTTGCCATAATGTCTGCGCGCTTCATAAGTGATTAACTGAGTCAGATAAGGATCTGCTTTATACTGCCCGAAATCATAGTCTATGTAGTTATCATCGTTAGTAAATCGGTCATGATACCCATGCAGAAAGGTAGTTGAGACTTGTAAAGGCGTAAGCTGTGCATATTCAACGTGCAGAGTTGCCTGAGTCACAGATAGCGGCAACGTTGATGATGCAAACAACGGTAATAAAAGGGGGGTCGCCGACGGTGCAGAAGCCACAGGGAATACAGATGCAGGGGGGGCGGCAGGCACATCGGGCGGCGGTACAAACGGTGCAGGCGTGACCGTCAACTCATCAACAGCATTGATATTATCCGTAAACGCATATCCCAAGGTGCTGACCAAGCCGCTTAAATAGCCCACATTGTAACTACCCGCAGCCCCCGTGAAATTATCAATACCAAACACCCCCGTGCCGCTAATACCCGCTGTGCTATTGGTATCGCCATCAATAAAACCTGTGATGTCGGCAGGGATAAAACTACTGGGTACTGTCCCTTCGGCTATTGTTTGACTGCTGGGTGTTACCGTTAATACAGGGGTTACACTATACAAAAACCAATTACCCGACGCTGCATAGCTGGGGGTTACGCCTGCCGTGTAACTTTGCGCATAATGCTTATTGGCTGCGGTTAAGCCGTTGGGGGTATTCAGTGACGGGTCAGTGGAATAGACCAGCCATTGACTGGCGGTAATCGGGGTCGCTGAGCCTGTGTTATTAACGAAGTTACCACCAACCGCCGCTAAAATGACTTTTCCCGACCCCGCATTAATGGTCGCACCTGAGCCTAAGGTAAGCGTGGGCGTACCTGCATCACGGTCGGCAGCAAGCGCGTTAGGATCACCCGCAACCGCAGTAAAATCACCGTTTGCCGTACTAATACGCGCATTCAGATTGATATTGCGCCCAGCTTGCAGAGTCAGCTTGCCGCCTGTGCTGCCTGCAACATTAATGTCAGTGCCTGCATTCAGTGTAATGTCATTACTGGCTTGCAGGGTGATATTGGTACCCGCTGCCAGTGTATTGGCGATGTTCGAGGGGTTGAAGGTCATGATTTGACCGACACCATTATTGAACGTAATATTTTGCGGCGTACCGATGAGTACCCGTCCTGCATCCACTAAGTTGCCGTTATCCCATATACCGCTTTGCAGTACATAATTACCGTTGCTGAGCGGTGTGACTTTATAGCCGCCCTCGCCATCAAGATCATAACTGACAGAGCCTGTCAGACTGTTCAGCGTGCTGATTGCGCCGCTGCTTCCTGTCACGCCATTGCCCCACGTTGCCGCACCTGCATTGCTGACCGTGCCGTTTTTCCAGTCATTGCTGCCGACCACATAATTGCCGTTCGCCAATGCGGTAATGCCGCTATAAAAACTCACATAGTCGCCTGCATTGGAGCCGACCAAGCTGTTGCTGGAGCCGACTACGCCCGCACTTCCCGTGCTGCCGTTGCCCCACGTTGCCGCGCCGAAACCGAAATCGGCTCCGCCATGCCATTCACTGCTGCCGACGACATAATTGCCGTTGCTTAACGCGGTGATGCCGTCGCTGCCGACACCGTCGCCATAATCCGCACCTATGAAACTGTTGGTCGCATTGATAAACCCGCGAATGCCCGTTACGCCGTTGCCCCACGTTGCCGCGCCCACATCGGTGATGATGCCGTTATCCCAATAACGACTGGCTACCACATAGTGACCGTTGCTCAGCGCAGTAACACCTATTCGACCTTGATAGTCTTTACTGGCGACTCCGTCATCATCGGTCGAACCCACCAAGCTGTTAGCAGAACTCACCGTTCCTGTGATGCCTGTACTGCCATTGCCCCATGTTGCCGCGCCTCTATTGGTGTTCCAATGGTCGCTGGCTACCACATAGTTACCGTTGGTCAATGCAACAATAGCTTCGCCGATGCCGTCATTGGCAAATACGCCTATCAGGCTATTACCTGCATTAAGCGTGCCTGTCATCCCTGTCGCGCCATTGCCCCATGTTGCCGCGCCTTCGTGGTCATGATTGGAATTAACACTCCAGTTGCTGCTTCCTACCACATAATTTCCGTTGGTCAGAGCCGTGACTCCGTTGCTGCCGACATTATCGCCCGAAGACGAACCTATCAAACTATTAGCCGCACTAAGCAGACCTTTAACACCTGTTGTGCCATTGCCCCACGTTACCGCGCCTTCATGATTCTGACCTGCATCAGCACTCCAGTTGCTGCTTGCCACCACATAATTGCCGTTGGTCAATGCGGTAACGCCTTCTCTACCGACATGATCATTTGACCGAGAACCGACCAAGCTGTTGGTCGCGCTGACCACACCGCTCACACCTGACGCGCCATTGCCCCATGTTGCCGCACCCAGATAGGACGCAGTATAACTGCCGCTCCAGTCGCTACTGCCGACCACATAATTGCCATTGGTTAACGCGGTGATACCACTGCTGCCGATATTGTCATTGGCAACCGTTCCCACCAGACTGTTTGCCGCATTAATCGCGCCTTTGATACCCGTTGCACCATTGCCCCACGTTGCCGCGCCTTCGTGGAGAAAATCAGTGCTGGAACTCCAGTTACTACTCGCCACCACATAATTGCCATTAGTTAAGGCAACAATACCATTGCTGGACACAATGTCGTTTGCGTGAGTACCGACCAAACTATTGGCAGCATTTATCGTACCGCTGATGCCTGTTACGCCACTGCCCCACGTTGCCGCCCCTGCATTCTCCAGCGCGCCATTGTCCCAGTTGCGACCGCTTACCACATAATTGCCGTTGGTCAACGCGGTAATACCGCCTATATTACCGACCCCATTACCGCTGCCCAGATAATCGTTCACGCTGGAGCCGACCAGACTGTTGGCAGAACTCACTACGCCGCTGAGTCCTGTTAAGCCATTAGCCCACGTCACCGCACCTGCACTGCTTGCTGTACCGTTGTTCCAGCTACTGCTACTAATAACATAGTTGCCGTTAGTCAATGCGGTAATGCCATTTAAACCCACTTGGTCATTGGCACTTGAACCTATCAGCGCAGACAATAATGCACCCGTGGTGCTGTTGAACAGATACACCGCTCCCGAATGACTCGCCGCTAAACTATCACCTGAACTGGTGACCGCAATATTGCCGTTTTCGGTCAATACGCCGCCTGCGGTTGTACCCAATACTGCGGTGTTTGCGCCGAACAAATTGCCTGCCGCCAGATGCGGATCAATCAGCTCATAATTAGCCACGCCCGCATTGGCGGCAATAATGATATTTTTCGGATCCAGCAATAACTTACCGCCGACACCTGCATCAGCAGCCCCTGCATAAGTCAGCGTACCTTTGCTGGAGACTTCAATCTCACCTGCTTTATTCGCACTGATTGAGCCGTAATAATCGGTTTTTTGTTCCGACCAGACCACGACTTTACCCGCGCCGCCATTGGCTTTCAGCTTGGTCGCACTGTTGACAATCGTGGTTTTGGCTTTATTGGACAGTTTGGTGGTCGCACCATGAAAATCGCCGCCGACACGAATAATCCCGCCTTTTTTACTGCCTGATGCGTCCACATCCGCCGCCGCCAGCACCACGCGATCAGATGACACGACATTAATCGTGCCGCCTTGTTGCCCTGTCGCAGCGATTTTGCCTGAGCTGTAGACGCTGTTGGCGGCTTCCAGATGCACAGTACCGCCTTGCGTTGTACCGTTGGCGTGCGTATCAGCGGCGGCGGTTTGAATAATGGCATCACTGGCTTTCATGGTGATAGTGCCGCCATTGCCTGCCGTGCCGTCGGCGTTGGTTTTACCTGCATCCACGATGGCGCGGGCGTTAATATCAATCTTGCCGCCTGTATTGCCTGACGCATCCATGATGCCCGTCTGGCTGACCGTGCCGCCTTCGAGAATGATTTCGCCGTTGCGCTCCACCATGCCCTGCGCACGAATCACACCTTCTTGATTTATCACGGTGTCGATAAGCTGCCCTGCGGCTTTGGCAGTCAGAACCACGCGACCGCCATCCGCTTGTATCGCGCCTTTGTTGGTAATCTGAGCGTTTAACGCCGCTTCCGACACTTTGACTTCAACCAGTCCGTCGCCTTTGAAATCCAGATCAACGGTTTTACCTGCGGCGAGTGCGGTCGTGCCTTTGGGGGTGTTAATCGTGCCTGTGTTGGTGACTTTTTCGCCGATCAAGGCGACGACACCGCCGTTTTGGGTATTGATGGTGCCGTGATTGTCTACCGTGCCTTGCGCGCCGTCTTGGGTAAAATGATTTTTACCCGCCATAAAATCAGCGTCTTTGATGGTGTGTGTGGTTGCCACCAAACCGCCGACATCGACTTGCGCGCTTTTAGTGAACACTACGCCGTTGGGATTGGTGATATACACCTGACCGTTAGCGTTGATTTTGCCTTGAATTTGACTGGCATCCTGACCGACCACGCGATTCAGCAACGCGGCATTGGCATTGGGCTGGTGAATATTAAGGGCTTCGTGTTGATTGACGGAAAAACCCTGCCAATTCACCACCGCTTTCTGGCTGGTCTGGTCAATCTGCATCTGCCCCGCCGTCGGGGTACTGACGCTGACGTGTCCTGCGACCAGTTGCTCGCCAGTGGGTAATGCCCAGCCGTTTGATGAATAGAGCAACAAGCCCGTTGCCAAAGGTAAGTAATACAGGTTGGGCTGCCATCTTTTTAGCAACCCGATAGCTTGACATTGGTTGGCTTGCGAAAGAGCCGCAACCCAACCTGCACTATTGGCAGTCGTTGGTTTTTTACCACGTTTGACTGAGCGTTTGCCTTGTCGCTTGTTGATTTGCGGTACAGTAATCCACACACCTGACGACTCGTTCCAGACACTGTGATAGATGTGGTTCATAAGATACCTGTGTTACAGTCGGGCGGGCAAACCTTTTAAGTTGTACCGAAAGAAGGAAATAAGCAATAAATGATTTGGAATATAACACGCTCCAAGCAGTTGTCATGCGCGGCTGAAACAGCCGCGCATGACTCGGTGTTGCGTTTAAATATTAAAAAGGAAACCGCCATCCTGCGGGCAACCTAATACCGTTGTTTTCTATGAGAATCAATAAGTTATCATAAATTCCTTTAAACTTATTGTTACGTCTCTTTTCATGCCAATGTTTCTTGCCATGACCTCTGCGTGTTTCGTAACTTAAAAACCTCAATCCGTAATGATCGCCTTTATACTGACCATAATCATAATCTACCTCGTCATCATGGTGAGCGTGTCTTTCATGATACCAGTCCAGATAGGTTGTGCTGACTTGCAAGGTTGTGATTTGTGAATACCAGAAATTGAAGTTGAAAATATTATTGATGATTATATCGCGTTTAATATCAACCGCAGGGGATGGCGTAACAGTCAGTTCATTAATAGACGCGGTATTATCGACAAACGCATAACCCAATTTACTGGCCAAACCGCGCAAATAGCTGATGTTATAACTACCCGCTTTGCCAGTGAAATTTTCAATGCCGAATACGCCTAAGCCGTTAATACCAGAACTCTCGCGGGTATCGCCATCAATAAATCCACTCAGGGTAAAACTAAAATCACCCAATGTGCCGCCCTGAGCGACAGTCTGACTGTTAGGCGTAACCGTCAAGACAGGCGTGATGCTGTATAAGAACCAGTTGCCTGCGGTCACATAGTCAGGGGTAACGCCCTCGGTGTAGGTTTGCGCGTAATGCTTGTAATCCGCGACCATGCCGTTACGGCTGTTGAGTCGAGGATCCGTCGAATACACCAGCCATTGATTGGCGGTAATCGGCGCAGTTGAACCTGAGTTGTTGACAAAATTACCGCCGATTGCCGCTAAAATCACTTTACCCGTGCCTGCATCAATGGTCGCGCCTGCCCCTAAAGTAATGGTCGGCGTACCTGCTTCACGGTCTGCGGGGACGGCATTGGGATCGCCTGCAACACCAGTAAAATCACCGTTGGCGGTACGGATTTTGCCGTTCAGGTTGATGTTGCGTCCTGCCTGTATGATAAATTTGCCGCCCGTACTGCCCGGTACAACAATATCGGTATTCAGCGTGATGTCATTGCCGGCTTGCAGCGTGACACTGGTGCCTGTCGCGAGGGTTTCGGTAATAAACGACGGGTTAAAGGTCATGTCCTGACCGATACCATTGTTAAAGTAGACATTTTGCGGAGTGACGATACGCACCTGCCCTGCATCCACCAAGCCGTTATTATCCCAAACGCCGCTCTGCACAACATAGTTGCCGTTGTTTAACCCAGTGACGCGATAACCACCGCCTTCACCACCACCAAAATCAAACAGAACAGAGCCTGTCAGACTGTTCAGCGTATTGATTGTACCCGTTCTGCCTGTCGTGCCATTGCCCCATGTTGTCGCACCTGCATTAGCGACTGTGCCGTTTTTCCAGCTGGGGCTGGAAACGACATAATTGCCGTTATTCAGTGCAATAATACCGCCGCCGCCCACTCTATCACCAAGGCTGGAACCCACCAGACTGTTAGTAGAGCCGACTGTGCCTTTAACACCTGCTGCCCCATTGCCCCACGTTGCCGCACCCAGACTGCCCGTACAGCCATTGGTGAACCAGTTAGGACTGGCGACGACATAATGACCGTTTTTCAGGGCAACAATATTCTGCCCGACATTATCATTTAAGTTAGAGCCTACCAAACTGTTGGCAGAACTCACCGCACCCGTAATGCCTGTTGCGCCATTGCCCCACGTTGCCGCACCTGCATTGCTTGCAGTGCCGTTTCTCCAGTTACCGCTGCCGACCACATAATTGCCGTTGGTTAAGGCAGTGATAGTGCTGCCGACACCGTCAAATGAATTAGAGCCGACCAAGCTGTTGGCTGAGCTGACCGCACCCACAGTGCCGCCCGTGCCATTGCCCCACGTTGCCGCCCCTGCACGGGTTGCCGTGCCGTTGTTCCAGCCATTGCTACTGACTACATAATTGCCGTTGGTTAAGGCAGTGATATTGCCGCCACCTACACCGTCAAAGAAATTAGACCCGACCAGACTGTTACCCGCGTTGATTGTGCCGGTGATACCTGTAGCACCATTAGCCCACGTTGCCGCACCTGCACCGGTTGTTGTGCCATTTGACCAACTACCGCTGCCCAGCACATAGTTACCGTTCGTTAAGGCAACGATATAAGCACCTACAGAGTCGCCGTCAGTAGAACCGACCAGACTGTTGGCAGAACTGACCGCGCCTCTGACTCCCGTGATTCCATTACCCCATGTTGCCGCCCCCCTGCCGTTAAACCATGACAGACTTCTCGCCACATAATTACCGTTGGTCAAGGCGAGAACACCGATATTACCGACACTGTCACCCGTTAGAGTACCGACCAAACTGTTCACACTGTTCACAACACCGACAGTACCCGTGCTGCCATTGCCCCACGTTACCGCACCCGCATTAGCTGCTGCTGTACTCGCATTGCTCCACTGCGAACTGGCGACCACATAATTGCCATTGCTTAAGGCGGTCACACCATTACTGCTGACTGAGTCACCTGACGTAGAGCCGACCAAACTGTTACCCGAGTTAATCGTACCGCTGATACCTGTCAACCCATTGCCCCACGTTGCCGCACCGACATTACTGAAACTGACATTACTGCTCCAGTTACGACTGCCGACCACATAGTGACCGTTGGTCAAGGCGGTGATGCCACTGTTGGACACCTGATCATTCGCGCGTGTACCGACCAAACTATTCGCCGAATTAATTGTACCGCTGATACCTGTCGCGCCATTGCCCCACGTTGCCGCCCCTGCATCGACCGCACCGCTGCCATTGTCCCAACGGCTGCTGCCTACTACATAGTTGCCGTTGCTGAGTGCGGTTATTGTTGAGCCTTTTCCGCCGCTCACAAAGTCATTCGCGCTGGAACCGACCAAACTGTTGGCAGAACTGACCACGCCGCTGAGACCTGTCGCACCGTTGCCCCACGTTGCCGCGCCTGCACTGGTTATCGTGCCGTTGTTCCAGTTACCGCTGGAAACCACATAATTGCCGTTGGTCAACGCAACAATACCATTGCTACCCACCTGATCATTGGCTTTAGAACCTGTCAGCGCAGACAGCAATGCCCCTGTGGTGGTATTGAATAAATACACCGCACCCGCATTAGCGGCTGCCAGACTGTCGCCTGCACTGCTCACTGCGATATTGCCGTTTTCAGTGAATACGCTGCCTGTAGTTGTCCCCAATACGGTGGTATTCGCACCGAACTGATTATTTGCCGCCGCGTGCGGATCAATCAGCGAATAATTAGCCACGCCCGCATTGGCGGCAATGACGATATTTTTCGGGTCAAGCAATAAACTGCCGCCGACACCCGCATCAGCCCGCCCTGCATAATTCAGCAAGCCTTTACTGGACACTTCAATCTCGCCTGCTTTATTGGCACTGATAGAGCCGTCATAGTCGGTTTGTTCATTCGACCAGACCACGACTCTGCCTTTGCCGCCGTCGGCTTTTATCTTGGTTGAGCCGTTGATTTTGGTAGTTTTGGCGTTGGGCAGGTTGGCGTTTGTACCATGAAAATCACCGCCGATTCTGACCAAGCCGCCTTGGTTTGTTCCTGATGCGTCCACATCCGCCGCCGCCAAGACCACGCGGTCATTGGACACTACGTCAATCGTGCCGCCTTGTTGTCCTGTCGCACTGATTTTGCCTGAGGTGAACACGCTGTTGGTGGCTTCCAGATGTACCGTCCCGCCTTGCGTTGTGCCGTTGGCGTGGGTGTCTGCATTTGCGGTCTGGATAATGGCATCACTGGCTTTCAGGTTGATAGTGCCGCCGTTGCCTGCTGTGCCGTCAGCATTGGTTTTGCCTGCATCCAGTATGGCTCTTGCATTGATGTCAATCTTGCCGCCTGTTTTTCCTGAGGCATCCAGTGTGCCTGTCTGCGATACATAGCCGCCGTCTAAGATGATTTCGCCGTTACGTTCGGTGAGTCCTTGCGCACGAATCACGCCTTCCTGATTGATGACGCTGTCTATCAATGAATTGGCGGCTTTAGCGGTGAGTACCACACGCCCGCCATCGGCTTGCAGCGCGCCTTGGTTGGTAATCTGTGCATTTAACGCAGCTTCGGTGACTTTGACTTCCACCAGTCCGTCGCCTTTAAAATCCAAATCAACGGTTTTACCAGCGGCGAGCGCGGTTGTGCCTTTGGGGGTGTTAATCGTGCCTGTGTTGGTGACTTGTTCACCGATTAAGGCAACCACGCCGCCGTCTTTGGTGTTAATCGTACCGTGATTTTCTACCGTGCCTGTCGCGCCGTCTTGGGTGAAGTGATTGTTGCCCGCGATAAAATCCGCGTCTTTGATGTTGTGCGTGGTGGCGACCAAACCACCGACATCGACTTGGGCAGTTTTGCTGAATACCACGCCGTTGGGATTGACCAGATACACCTGCCCGTTGGCGTTGATGTGTCCTTGAATCTGACTGGCATCTGCACCGACAACACGATTCAATAACGCAGCTTGGGCATTAGGTTGATTAATGTTGACCGCTTCATTCTGACCGACGGAAAAGCCCTGCCAGTTCACCACGGCTTTCTGGCTGCTCTGGTCAATCTGCATCACGTTGGCATTGGGATTGCTGACGGTGGCTTGTCCTGCAACTAATTGGTCGCCTGTGGGTAATGCCCAGCTTGGCGATGAACACAGCAGTAAGCCCGTCAGTAGGGTGGGCATTGCCCACCGTTCGGACTCGCATTCTATGGTGGGCGATGCCCACCCTACATTATTGACAGTCGTTGGCTGTTGACGGCGATTGGCTGAGCGTTTGCCCTGACCTTTGCTGATTTCAGACACCGCAACCCACGCGCCTATGGCTTCGTTCCAGACACTACGATAGATATGATTCATGATAGATTTGCCTTATATTAGACGCGCTTATTGGAACGTTTTTGTTAATTGAAAATAGGCTTGCGGGTCGTTTTGGTTGGGGTCGGATTGCGGTTGTGTACCGACATCGCGCCACGCTAAACTGGTACGCAGGTTGAATCCTGCCGCGCCCAGCCAATTAATACCGAAACCATAACCAGTCAGGTGGCGGTTTGCCCCTTGACCGACTAACGGTTTGGCATTGATGCGTGAATAGCCTGTATCAATAAAGCCGATAAGCTGTAACTGCCCGGGAATCACTGAAAAATTCGGTAAGCTGTAGCGGGTTTCGCCGTTGAATATCCAGCCTTCATCGGCACTGCCTTCACCGACTGGATACGCACGAATGGCGTTGGGGCCGCCCAAGCTGATTTGTTCGGAGCTGTCGAGGTTTTTGCTGGCAACCTGTCCGCTGAAATTGGTGTATAAACTCACATCACCAATGCCTGTCTCACCCCAGATGTTTTGTGTGCGATTTAATTGCCAGTCGAATTTGTGATAGCCGCCGCTGGAATTTAGTCCTGACAGGTTGTCGGCGAGTGCCGCCACTTTATTGGTAAAATAAACCTCCCCTGCCGACACATTCAGGAAACCTTGTGTCAAGCCGCCTGCGGGAAGCAGTTTGTCATACAGGCTGCCTGCAAATGAAAAACTCATGACATTCAGTTCGCGGCTATTATGGGTGTCGAAGGTGTTGATATTGTCTTGCAACCAGCGGTGTTCATAGTGCGCAATACCCGTTAAACGCGCTTCACGACTCAAATACAACGGATGCGTTAAACTGGAGCCGACGGTACGCGCCAGACCTTTAGCATCTAACGGGGTGAAACTGCGTCCCAAGCTGTAATTCAGTTGTGAGAAGTTCACCCCAAAACGCGTACCGTAGCCGTTAATCGGCACGTTGTAGTTCATTGAACCCATCACAGAACCCGTTGTTTCGGTAGTTTGCATACGCAATGCCAATTGATCGCCCAAACCGAACGGGTCGGTGATAGTGATGCCGCCGTCAAAACGGTAGTAACCTGTGGAATACAAGCCGTGATTGTCCGTAGACAGGTAACCGCTGACCATAGGGTCTTCTTTGGCTTTCAGCGTCAGCGCGGTTGTGCCGGTTTTATCACCCGGAGCGAGTACCACTTTGCTGTCAATACCGGGTAAGTCATTGATGAGTAAACTCAAATGACTCAAATCGGCATCGGTAACCACGTCGCCTTTTTTGCTGGTATTGAGGAATTTTTGCAACACGCTTTTGTTGATGCGGGTATCACCCATCAATTCAATCGAATTGCCTTCTAAATGCGAACCGTCTAAATGCCCTTCCAGAACCACAATCTCGACAATACCGTTTTTAATCGACTGCGCGGGTAAATAGGCGTGGGCAATTAAATACCCTGCTTTGCGATAATAGTCGGTAATGATATTGGCGGCTTCCTGCAAGTCATTGAAGCTGACAGGATGTCCTTTGTATTTTGCTAACAGGGCTTGCAGTTCGTTATTGCTGAATTGACTGTTACCGCTAAAGGAAAAATACTTGACAGTGACTTGCAGACTGCTTTGCGGCTGCATGGGCGGGCGTTGTGTCTCGGGGGTTTCAATGTTGACTTCAGGTTTTGGCTTGGGAATATCGGGCAGGTCACGATTTTCACGCATTAATAAACCTGCCCCGCCATTATGCAGTACCTCCAAGTTGGGTGCCTGCGGTGGAGCAGCCTGCGCTGACGATACTAGACCGGTAAAAAGCAATAAGGCAATCGTATTAAGAGCGTAGGGGTGAGATAGGTTCATAAGAGCCACTGTGATGAGAAATTGAAAAGGAATTAAACAAACTTTAATTTATGTTATGAATTGTAAAGTTATGTTATGGATTGTAGCCAACACTTAAACCTAATGCAATTAACTAATTTTCCCGCGCAATCACCTCATTTTTAATGCTTTTTATGCCTCAGTGACAAACACCTCGCCGCCGCGATTACGCGCACTGGCAGTCACAAAACTCAGATTGTCAAACTGCGCAAACTTGCGCCGCGCCTGTTCGGTCAGAGATTCTGCTGATTCCGCACCATCAACCGCACAAAAGCCTGTCGGCCCCCATGAAGTCTGACCAATTGCCACCGCGCCTTGTTCGGCTAACCATTGCATCGCTTGCGTCACTTCGGGGCTGGTAAATACGCCGCCCTGTGCGACGGAAAAATGTTCACCGACTGATTGTTGCAACTGGCTGATAACCTCGCCGAACTGGACAATATTATTTTCCGCCACCGCAGGTAAGCCGCGCATCAACAGCAAATAACATAAACGCGCGGCTTCCTGCTGGGGAAACGGCGGTAATTTTTTAAACGCCTGAATTTCCTGCTGTCCATGCAAACCTTGTCCGCGTTTGTCGAATACTAAAATAAATCGCCAGTCGCTGGGTATATCAAAATGCACCAGCACGGGCGGAATAATGGTGTTTTCACCGCGTCCGCCATCGACCACCAAACCGCCTTGTTCAAACACGCCGATACCGATACCCGAACGCAAACCTCTATCCATGACCGAGGCAATTTCACGCACACTCAGCCCCAAACCATACAGCGCGTTCAGTGCCGAACCGATAGCCAGCGACATTTGTGTGCCGGAACCCAAGCCGACGTGTTCAGGAATCGCCGCTTCAATCTCAATATGCACCTTATCGGAAACGTTTAACGCTTTGCACAGCATGGTTAAACATTGGTCGGCACGTTCTGCACAATCCCCTGTAATCGTGCGTTGTGCGGCAGGGGTCACGGAAAGCCGCGTGGCGTGTTCATTCAATGCGACACCGATACTGCCGAAATGGCGACCGAGTGAACCGCTTAAATCAATAAATCCCATGTGTAATCGAGCAGGGGCAATAACGGAGACTGTTGGCTGTTGAGTCATCAAATAAAGTTGGGCGGTGGCTAAAAATGGCGGAATTATACATGACCTGCGCACTAAGCACGGAACGATTCCCGCACCGCGCGTAAATCAGGCAGCATGACATCACATAAGGCGAGGGTCAGCGGGTCTATCGGCAGCATCGAAGGAACGAATACACTGAACGCACCCGCCTGTGTCGCGGCAACAATACCCGCATGAGAATCCTCCAGCACCAGACACTGTTCAATCGGTACTTGCAGGCGGGCGGCGGCGTATAGAAAAATATCGGGCGCGGGTTTGCCGTACTGCACATCATCACGGCTGATAATGAGGTCAAACACGTCGGGTAATCCTGCCAATGCCAGACATTCCCGCGCGTTGATAGTGCGGCTGTTGGTTGCCAGACAATACGGTATCTCGTGCTGAACAATCAATGCCAGTAAGTCTTGAAAGCCGTGTTTTACCGCGATACCGTGCTGCCTGACATGGTCATGCCAACACACACCCGCAGCTTGTTTAAAGGTGGATAACTCAAAACCAGCCCCGCATTCTGCCAGTAATTTTTGCGTACCCGCCTCGCCACTCAAGCCGGACAATGACGCACAAAACCCATCGGACAGCGCATAACCCATGCTCGCCGCCGCCTGTTGCCACGCGATAAAATAAGTCGTTTCGGTGTCTAACACCAAGCCGTCCATGTCGAAAATAACCGCTGAATAGTCGCTTATAGTTAATTTAATAGTTTGCTGCATGGGAACGGAAATGGGGAGTCATGTTAGCACCTTAATGTATTCACCATGCGCTTCGCGACTTGAACCGACCACGATACGCTTATCACCCTGCGCGTTTTGTTCCACTACGCCCGACACTTCAATCCATTCACCGCGTATCGCCTGCCCTGTATAAGTGGCGGTGAAACACACCACGGTGCGGATGTGTTCGTGGTCTATGCTGAATTCCGCAGGATAATCAAACGCATAACCGTCCTCAATCACTCGGCATTGCAGGGTGATTGCGCCGCATTTTTGATAGCGGGTAGCGGGTAAACGCGCGGCATCACTCAGGCTTACATCAAATTTTCGCCCGTTAATCAGAGCCTTATTAAATTTACGCTGTTCATGCCAGACGTAATCAGCAAAACTGAGTTCACAATCGCGGCGTTGATAAGATGCCTGCCAATCGGCATCACTGAGCGTATGCAGCGCGTGTTGTGCGATCAGTTCACGCACTACCGCGCGGCACTGGTGAAACACCTCGCGCCCATAACACACCAGATCAATATCGGAACTGGCTTGTTGCGCACCGATTAATAACGAACCCGTGACACCGCATTGGCTTAAATCCACGCCGTTTTTATGCAACAAATCACACAATGCAAGCAAATCCTGCTGAATGCTATCAGGTTCGGCGATATGCAGAATGTCCTGCAAACGGCGTTTCGGTTGATGATGTTGAATAATGCGCGTGACAGGAACGGCATGAAGATGGGCATCCAGCACAGGCGAATAATGCAGATAATCGGGATGGTACTGTTTGAGCAAGTCATTCGCCGCACGGGTACTGACTTTTTTGTGCTGCGCATAACGCAAAAAACACAGCACTTTATCCTGTTCCATGCCGTCGGCGACTACGGCAAATATCAGGTTTTCGGCAGTTTCGATAAAATCTTTGGCAAGGAACATGAGGTGTTATTTAATTGACTGTGGTAGCGGGCATTTTACCCTGAGTCAGTAACGCCCGTCGCCTTTACGCACTGACTGATAAACGATTGTCCACGAAAGACACGAAAAGCACGAAAAAGAGTAAAAAATAATGAGGTAACCGTTGGTAGTGAGCCAACCCTGTGTTTTTGAAATGATTTACCTGCATTAATCAGTGCTTGGACTGCACAAAACTTCCAAAACGTGTTTTGGACTCCTAATGACAGATATTGATTTTTTCGTGCTTTTCGTGGACTACGGCTTTTTCATGTGTAACATCGGTAAATAAGTTGATTTATTTATCGACGGCGGCATACTCATCATCTGTTAGTCAGTCTCTCAGCCCAGCGGTCGGCTAACATACATCATAATGGGCAATAACAAGGTGAAAAATATGAATTGGTATCTTGGTGTTCTGAAAAAATATACGGTGTTTAGTGGTAGAGCGCAACGCGCAGAGTATTGGTATTTTATTTTGTTCAATATGCTTGTCGGTATTGCTCTTTCCATAGTTGATCAGGCGACCGGCACGTTCGACCCTGAAACAGGCGCGGGTTTATTAGGCGGGCTTTACAGTCTGGGTGTTCTGCTTCCCGGTATTGCGGTAGCAGTACGCAGGCTTCATGACACAGGTCGTAGCGGTTGGTGGATGTTTATTCTATTAATTCCAATCATTGGCTGGATTGCACTGTTTATTTTTATGGTGCAAGACAGTGACACTGGAGGCAATGAATACGGCGATAATCCAAAAGGCATGGTCAAGTAGCGTTGCTATGGCACTAGATGGGTCGCGGCAATCACCAAAACCCATCATTCATCTGTCGTTTATTGGCTTTTATCCGCGTTCAACTTGTCCGCAATCGCCTGCGCCATATTCATAAATTCGGACGGCATTAACATAATCGTGGTGGTGTTCTGCTCCGCGCCCACTTCGGTAATCATCTGCATACGCCGCAATTCTAATGACATGGGATTCTGGGCGATTTCTTTCGCGGCTTCCGACAGTTTCTGTGAGGCTTCATATTCGGCTTCGGCTTTGATAATACGCGCGCGTTTTTCTCTGACTGCTTCGGCTTCTTTCGCCATTGCCCGTTGCATATTTTCAGGCAATTCAACATCTTTCATTTCCACCAGTTCGATGCTCAAACCCCACGGCGTGGTAATTTGATCGACCATTTCTTTGATGGAATGGTTGATTGTGTCACGGTTGCGCAATACTTCATCCAACTGATGCTGCCCGATAACGTTACGCAACACCGTTAACGCCGCCTGATACGAGGCGTTTCGGTAGTTATATACCGAGATAATGGCTTTTTCTGGATGAGTGACTTTGTAATACATGACGGCGTTGACCTTGATGGTCACGCTGTCTTTGGTGACGGTTTCTTGTGATTCAATATCAACGGTGTTGGTGCGAATATCCACTTGCTGCTTGCTGTCAATAAATGGAATTATCCAATAAAGCCCCGGCCCTTTGACGGCTAAAAACCGCCCCAGTCGAAAAATAACGCCGCGTTCATATTCCTGATCCATGCGCAGACCCAGAATAATGAAGCCGATAATGATAACCAGACCAATTAAAAAGTTCATTTTGTACTCCTCATTGTCGTTATTTAAGAATGTTACACATGAAAAAGCCATCGTCCACGAAAAGCACGAAAGACACGAAAAAATCAACATCTGTCATTTTGGAGGTTTTGTGCAGTCCAAGCACTTATCAATGCAGGTAAAAATACAGGGTTGGCTCACTACCAGCAGTTACCTCATTATTTTTTACTCTTTTTCGTGCTTTTCGTGCTTTTCGTGCTTTTCGTGCTTTTCGTGCTTTTCGTGCTTTTCGTGCTTTTCGTGCTTTTCGTGCTTTTCGTGCTTTTCGTGTCTTTCGTGGACAATAGTTTCTGGTGCGTAACATCCGTTATTTATTGTTTACAGACCGTTGATGTACAAACCTGCACCCACCGCGCCCAGCAACGTACCACCGACTCTGAACGCTAACGCGCGATTGCCGATTGTTCCTGAGAAAATACTTTTCACCGCTGAATTGACCGATACCGCAATCAGAATTGCTTTTGCAGCAACCGCGATTTCCAAGCCGTCCTTAGTCATTTGGGTCATCGACACCGTAATAGGATCAACATCTGCCAGACCAGACGCGGCGGCAAGGACATAAGTTCCTGTATCGCCGAAATAAAATTTCAGCACTTTGGACAGTAGCATAATCAGCACTAAAAACGCCCCGAACTTGACTGCCATACCCAGTTGGAACGGGTTTTTCAGTGCGATGTCTTCATGAATCGGCAGTTCTCGGGCAGTTTTCCACAACAAAAAAGCCACGATATAAGTAAATAATGCCATGACCAGCAAGGCAGGGAGCAGGGCTTGGGACATGATGGGATTTATCACCCACGTCAGCAACAGGGTGCGGGCAAACATAGTGGCGCAGGCGGTTAAAATACCTGCCGCCAACACGTTTTCCATGTGTGGATAGGATGTGGATAACTTGGACAGATTGAGCGTAACCGCAGTCGAAGATACCAAGCCGCCCAATGCACCCGTCAACACAGGGCCGTGTTGATTGCCGCCTATTTTGATAGCGAAATATCCCAGATAGGAAATACCCGCAATCAGCACCACCATCCACCAGATATGATACGGATTAAACGCCTCCCAAGGGCCATAGTTCTGATTAGGTAATATCGGCAATACGACTACCGAAATCAGCAACAGTTCCAGTGTGGCATTCAATTCATGCTGTTCGAGTTTTTTCACCCAACTGTGTAACAGAGGTTTAAAACCGAGCAAAGAGGTAATGACGACGGCACTGGCAGAAGCCAGAGTGATATGACCGAAAACGGTCAACGCACCCAAGGTAAAAGTGACCAGTGTGGCGATGATGCTGGTGATACTGAAATCTTCAAATTTATCGAGACTTTTGCTGTAAGCAACCAGTAATACGGAGGTCAACCCCAGAAACACAAAACCGACTAAGAAAGTGTTGCCTTGCTGCGCCAGAATGCCCGACAAACCGCCCAGCAAACCAATCAGCCCGTAAGTGCGCAATCCAGCAACGCGCATACCTTCAACGCGGTCACGAGTACGCCAACCGCGCTCCAGACCGATGAGCAAGCCGATTGCCAAGGCAACACCCAGCAATTTGAAGTGTTCCAGTTCAGTCATAGGAGGCTACAGGTTGGGTGAGTAATGTTATTTTTACTCACCGTTGTACTGATAAAACGGTGGGCAGAAAAACGCTGCCCACCCTACATAATGGATTTATTCGTAACCGTTCGGATTATTGCTTTGCCACCGCCACGCATCAGCCAACATATCATCGAGATTTTTTTCTGTCTGCCAATGCAGTTCGGCTAAGGCGAGCGCAGGATTGGCGAAACATTCGGCTAAATCACCTGCTCTTCTGGGGGCGATTTTGTAATTCACAGGGCGACCTGTGACTTTTTCAAACGTATTGATAATTTCCAGTACGCTGTAACCTGTACCTGTGCCGAGGTTGTAGGCTTTACACGCACCGTCTTTGAATTGTTCTGCGTCCAGCGCGTCTATGGCTTTGATATGACCTTTGACTAAATCAACAACGTGAATATAGTCTCTTACACCTGTGCCGTCGCGGGTCGGGTAATCATCACCCCAGACCGATAATTGCGCCAATTTGCCGATGGCAACTTGGGAAACGTAGGGCAGTAAATTATTGGGGATACCGTTGGGATCTTCGCCTATCATGCCGCTTTCGTGTGCGCCGATAGGGTTGAAGTAACGTAATAGTACGATTTTCCACGGCGTGGCGGATTGATTGATTTTATCGGCGATGGACACATCGCGTAAAATTTCTTCAATCATCAGTTTGGAGCGACCGTAAGGATTGATTGATCCTAAGGGAAAATCTTCTGCGTATTGGTTGCAGCTTGCTTCTTTATACACGGTTGCCGAGGAGCTGAATATCAGGTTTTTGACATTGGCTTCGTCCATCGCTTCCAGTAATACCAGCGTACCGTAGACGTTGTTATGATAATAATTGAGCGGCTGTGAACAGGATTCGCCGACCGATTTTAAACCGGCAAAATGGATGACGGCATCAATGTTTTCTTTGGCAAAAATGTCGCTGAGAGCGTGTTTATCACGAATATCGGCTTGATATAAAGTGGGTGATAAACCGGTGATTTTTTGTACTCTGTTTAACGATTCGGGCTTGCTGTTGGAAAAGTTATCCACAACCACCACTTTAAAACCTGCTTGCAACAGTTCAACGCACGCATGACTGCCGATATAACCTGCACCGCCTGTAACTAATATCGTTTGCATAATTAGCTCTTCTTAAGTTTGATTAAATGAATACGGCGATTGTCTGCTTTAACAATTTCAAAACGCAGATTATCGACGATAAGATGTTCGCCTTTTTTAGGCATGTGCTGCAATTCATGAACAATAAAGCCGCCGACGGTGTCGTATTCATCGGTGGTCAGGTGGGCGGAGAAATACTCATCGAATTCGTCTATCGGCATCAGTGCTTTTACCATGAATTCGTTCGGGTTGCGCTCGCAGACGTAACCTTCGTCTTCATGGTCGTCGTGTTCGTCTTCAATTTCGCCGACAATTTGTTCCAGTATGTCTTCGATGGTGACCAGTCCTGCGGCTTGACCGTATTCGTCAACCACAATCGCCATGTGATTGCCTTGGGTGCGTAATTCTTTCAGCAGGACATTCAGGCGTTTGCTTTCAGGGACGACGCTGACACAGCGCATGATTTCCCAGACTTGCAGGGTTTTATTTTCCAGCACTTTTGCCAGTAAGTCTTTGGCGAGGAGAATGCCGACCACTTTACTGCGGTCGCCATCAATAACGGGGTAACGGGAATGTCCGAATTCGGTGACCAGCGGCAGGATGGTTTCCAGCTCTGCGTCTTTGGGTAATGCCACCATTTGTACGCGCGGAATCATAATGTCCCGAACGCGCATTTGTGATACTTGTAATACGCCTTCAATCATGGATAACGCATCGGTTTCCAGTAAGCGGTTTTCCCGTGCTTCGCGTAATATCTCTACCAGTTCATTCAAATCTTGCGGTTCGCCACTCAGTAAATGGCTGATTTTATTTATCCAGCCTCGGCGTGGCAGGTTTCTACTTGGAGGTTGTTCGTCGCTCATCGCTCTGCTACCTGTTGATAAGGATTAGGAATATTCAGTGTTTGCAATAGTGCTATTTCTTTACTTTCCATTTCGTCTGCTTCTGACTCATCAAGGTGATCGTAACCCAGTAAATGCAAGACCCCGTGAATAATGATGTGCGCCCAATGGTGAGCGAGGGGCTTGCCTTGCTGTTGTGCTTCGCGTTCAAGGACAGGGGCGCAGATGACTAAATCACCCAGTAGGTTCAAGTCTAAGTCGATGCCTTCGGGTATTTCAACGGGAAAGCTGAGAATATTGGTCGCGCCTTGTTTATGGCGGTATTGCTGATTGAGTTCGGCACTTTCCTGTTCATCGACAATACGCACCACAATTTCGGTATCCTGCTCGCTGTTTTCCAGTGCGGTATCAATCCAAAGTTGAATCTGTTGTTCATCAGGCTGCCCTGCGGATGCAAAAATGGTTTGTATCTCTACGCTGTTCATGATTTGGCTGGATGGGTTTTTTCGTAGATTTCATACGCGGACACAATGCGCTGTACTAATGGATGCCTGATGACATCGCGTACCCCGAAAAAGGTGAAGCTGATACCTTCTACGTCTTTTAACACGTCCAGTACATGGCGTAAGCCTGACATTTTTTCGGAGGGTAAGTCTATTTGGGTGACATCGCCCGTAATGACGGCAGTAGAGCCAAAACCGACGCGGGTTAAAAACATTTTAATCTGCTCCACTGTGGTGTTTTGCGCTTCATCGAGAATAATGAACGATTCATTCAAGGTTCTGCCGCGCATAAATGCCAGTGGTGCGACTTCTATCATGCCTTTTTCCAGCATTTTTTCTACGCGCTCAAAGCCCAGCATTTCGTAGAGTGCGTCATATAATGGACGCAGATAGGGATCGACTTTCTGTGCCATATCTCCGGGCAAAAAGCCCAGTTTTTCTCCCGCTTCCACCGCAGGACGCACTAAAATTATTTTCCGTACTTTTTCATGCAGCAAGGCATCAATCGCACAGGCTACCGCCAGATAGGTTTTACCTGTACCCGCAGGCCCGACACCAAAATTAATGTCGTGAGTGGTAATTTTGCGCAGATAATCCTGTTGATTGACACCGCGCCCTTTAATCATGCCGAATTTGGTTTTGATGGTGATAATTTGTGGCGAGGGCAACTCAGGCGCGGCGAGCAGTTCGTCTATGGTGGCATCCTGCATGGCTAAATGAACGTGTTCGGGGGTCAGGTGTTCTGTTGCGGTCGTATCGAACAATTTTTGCATCACTGCACCCGCCGCTTTTACTGCCGCTTCTTCACCTGTCACGCTGAATTGATTACCGCGATTGGAAATATCAACCTGAAGCCGTGCTTCGATATGTCGTAAATGACAATTGAGCTGACCGCAAAAATTGACTAAGCGATTGTTATCAGCAGGAAGTAGCGTAATTTCTTTAGAAATAATAGGCATAGTGGCTTAATGAGTGGGGATAATTTTATCGACCGAGGTGTCAACCATGCGACCGCGTAATGAATTAGGCAAGGCTTCGGCTATCAATACATCAACAAACTGTCCTGCCAAACGCGGATGCCCGATAAAATTAACCACGCGGTTGTTTTCGGTTCTGCCCTGCATTTGCAATGGATTCTTTTTCGATTGTCCTTCGACCAATACGGTTTGTACGGTGCCGATCATCGCTTCTGAAATAGCCGCCGTCATTTCATTAATACGTTGTTGAAAACGTTCCAGCCGTTGTTTTTTGACTTCGGCAGGTACATTATCAATGAGTTCTGCCGCAGGTGTTCCCGGCCGTTGGCTATAGATAAAGCTGAATGATAAATCAAAACCGATGTCTTCAATAAATTGCATGGTTTCTTCAAATTCGGCATCGGTTTCATCGGGGAAACCGATAATAAAATCCGATGACAGGCAGATATTAGGACGCACCACGCGTAATTTGCGGATGGTTTCTTTATAGTAGGCGGCGGTATGACCGCGTTTCATGGCTTTTAATATCGCATCACTGCCGCTTTGTACGGGTAAATGCAGGTGGTCAACCAGTTGCGGAATTTCCGCGAAGGCTTCAATCAGGCTGTCGGTAAATTCCACAGGATGAGAGGTGGTAAAGCGAATGCGGTCTATGCCGTCAACAGCGGCAACGTAATGCAGCAGCAAGGAAAAATCGGCAATGTCACCGTCATCCATCATGCCGCGATAGGCGTTGACATTTTGCCCCAGCAAATTGACTTCACGCACACCTTGTTTTGCCAGCGAGGTGATTTCAAGCAGTACATCGGCTAACGGACGGCTGATTTCTTCGCCGCGTGTATACGGGACAACGCAGAATGTGCAGTATTTACTACAGCCTTCCATCACCGAGACAAAGGCTTTTACGCCGTCGGCTCTGGGTTCGGGCAGAGCATCGAATTTTTCGATTTCAGGAAAAGAAATATCAACCACAGGTTTGTGTTGACTACGCGCTTCATCGAGCAGTTGCGGCAGGCGGTGCAGGGTTTGCGGGCCGAAAACGATGTCTACGAACGGGGCGCGTTTTTGGATACCCTCGCCTTCCTGACTGGCAACACAGCCGCCGACTCCGATAATCACATCGGGGCGTTTGTCTTTGATTTTGCGCCATTTGCCTAGGGCGGAAAATACTTTTTCCTGAGCTTTTTCGCGGATGGAGCAGGTGTTGAGCAATAACACGTCGGCGAGTTTCGGATCATCAATCAACTCAAAACCATGTGAGGCTTGGAGTACGTCACGCATTTTGTCAGAATCGTATTCGTTCATCTGACAGCCATTGGTTTGAATATACAGTTTTTGGGTCATATTTTTTGGATAAATAAGCTAGTCATGACTAGGATTAAATGTTGTGGTACGAAATAGCGATTATAACCTTAACAGTAGCCAACCCGTAATTTAGTCGCGTATGCAGTAGGTCGATTATTGTTCGTCAAATACCCATGCCCGAAACAGTTCATAACCTAAAGCCAGTACCACCGCGCCGACGAACAAGCCGATAAGCCCTGAAAATATCATGCCGCCTATTGCGCCGATAAAAATAATCACCATCGGTATGCTGCTGCCTCTGCCCATCAACAGCGGTTTTAATACGTTATCTATCAAACCTGCAAAGACCGCCCAGATCAGATAAATCAAGGAAAACAAAGTGTCATGACCAGAAAAAACGTAGATGGTGACAGGAATAACCACCAGCCCCGGCCCTACTTGAATCACTGCCAGAAAAAAACACACCAGTGTCAATAATGCCGCCGCAGGCACGTCCGCCACCCAAAATCCCAAGCCCACCAATAAGGATTGGATGATGGCAACGCCTAACACGCCAATGGCAACGCTGCGAATGGTCTCTTCGCTCATGCGCTCAAATTCCGCGCCTTTGTCGCCGACAAATCGTTTGCTGATTGCCAATGCCAGACGATGACAGCCTTCAGCATTTGCTAATAATACACCGCTGATAATAATCGCCAATACTAATTGAAAAACTGAAACCGTCAGTGAAAAGCCGCTGCTGATAAGCCATTGCCCCAACAGTTTAATCTGCGGCACTATCGGTTTCAGCGCGTCCATCGGATTGGTGGCAATCAGCATCCAGTATTTGTGTAAGGTTTCACCCACCAGCGGCCACGAAGCGACTTTTTCCGTCGGCAACGGGATGCTGAGCGTGCCGTCTGATAATTGCCGCGCCAAGCCTTCGGCACTGCCGGCAATTGTGCCGCCCAATACCACACACGGTACAACAATGATGAGCAACAAACATAATGTCACTAGAGTCGCCGTCAGTTTCTGCCGCCCTTTGAGCAACAGCAACAGCCGACTGTAGATGGGGAAAATACTGACGGTGATAATCAACGCCCACACCAACGGCACAATAAACGGTTGGACAATATAAAAACACCATGTAAACAGCAATAACGTCATGGCGATTTTAATCGTTGTTTCTATAGGTTTTTTTGTAAAATCATTCGTGTCAGGTGTCATGGCATTGGCGAAAGTGTAATTAAACAGTTTATGATTCTACCGCGTATTTTTTGGAAAAGTTACTACTTCCTGACTCCACATAAGCCATTCATAGCAAAAATACAGCATCCGCTATAAAATCACACCGTCAGCATTTTATTTAAAGTCATTAAGACTATAATTAGACGCTGGATGTTTCAAATTCAGGAACAAGAACTCAGTCTGTCGAGCAAGAATCCGACTTTTATCATTTGAGTGGATACTCTATATAATGATAGAGGTTATTTTGTTTAGTGTGCGTAAACAATATCCGATTATCGCTATTAACTTCAAAAACTCACTTATTGAAAAAATGATCATTAAGCCCGCTGCTTATCGAGCCTTATTACTTAATCCCCTCTTGGCAGGAATTTATTTTCTGTTGGGACAGCTGGGCTTATGGTTTGCAACCAATACGGGCAATGTCACTCTGATATGGCCGCCCAGTGGTTTTGCATTAGCAATACTTCTATTGGGCGGTCTGCGTTATTTACCCGCTGTTTTCTTCGGTGCGTTTGCTTGCGGCATTGCGGCAGGCGACTCCATCGGTGTTTCTGCGGGTATTGCATCAGGTCATACGCTAGAACCGTTATTAGGCTGGTGGCTGCTGAGTCGATATGTCAATTTTGATATGGCATTAAATAAGTTGCGCGATTTTTTCCTGATACTTTTTTTTGCCGCCCCTTTAAGTGCGGGTGCAAGTACCGCCATCGGCATTTCATCACTGCTGGCAGGCGGTCTGATAACAAGCGGACATTGGTATTCCAGTGCTTCTGTGTGGTGGATGGCAGACGTACTCAGCATTATTTTACTGACCCCTGCCCTTATACTTTGGCGTACACCACCCCCCCGTTTGCAGGGAATAAAACAGATTGTTAAAACCCTGTTGCCGCTGCTACTGACATTTTTAGCGGGGCAAATTATTTTTCTGGGTTGGTTTGCCGGCAGTTTCAACGGAATAGCCAAAGGTTATCTGATGTTCTTTTTTATTGGCTGGGCAGCCATAAAACTGGGCAGACGCGGCGTAACAACCGCTCTTATTATGACAGCGGCGCAAGCTCTACTCGGCGTTCATCAAGGCATCGGTTACTTTGGCTATGATTTTGTTGGTAGCCAACTGACTCATTTATGGTTGTATATGCTGATTTTAGCGGTCGTCGGCATAACCTTGGCAATCTATGTCCATGAACGGAAACAAACAGACATCGCCTTACAGGAAAGCGAAGCGCGGTTTCGTCATTTACTGGAAGATATTCCCTCGGTAGCAGTACAAAGTTATGGGCAGGATGGCGTTATCCACTACTGGAACAAAGCCTCTGAACGGCTTTATGGCTATAACAGCACCGAAGCTATCGGTCATGACATTATCAAGCTGTTGTTTCCAACAGCCATGCAAAGCACTTACAGACAGGCGTTAAAGCGCGTATTCACCACCACCCAGCCCATGCCTGCCGCTGAGTTATCCCTGTTGCACAAGAATGGCGCAAAGGTTGATATTTTTGCTTATTATACCTACATTCATACCCCCAACCATCAGCCGGAAATATTCTGCATAGCCGTTGATATTTCTGAACGCAAGTACATGGAAGAAAAATTGCGCGCCAGTGAAAGTCGCTTGCGTTCCATTATTGATGTTTCTCCTGTGCCGATGGCATTAAGCGACAAACACCACCACATCACGTTTCTCAATCCCGCGTTTCAACAATTGTTCGGCTATGGCACCAATGACTTGCATACCACAGACGACTGGTGGCGCAAGGCATTCCCTGATTCAAATTATCAACAGGCAATGAAAGCAGCGTGGCAGGAAGCGATGGAACACGCGGCACGCAATGGCAAAGCCATTGCACCTGTTGAAGTAAACGTTATTTGTAAATCGGGCGATACCAAAACCGTGCTTATCAGCGCGGCGACGATAGAAAAAACCTTTCACAATATGTACCTGATTGTCTTTTATGACATTACCGAGCATAAGAAAATTGCCGAAACCGTCATGCGCAACGAAGCACTGCTGCGTAAAAAAGATGATTATCAACAGGCTTTACTGGACAATTTTCCCTTTAAGGTGTGGTTCAAAGATACCTCAGGGCATTTTCTTGCCGCTAATAAGCAACTCTCAACATCACTGGGTCTCGATGCTCCTGAGCAACTGACAGGAAAATCAGATGCTGATTTTTTTCCGCCCGAAGTCGCAGAACACTACCAGCGTGATGACAGACAGGTTCTGTCATCACGCCAGCAAAAAACCGTTGAAGAAGAAAACGTGAATCCGTTCGGTGTATCCCACTGGTTTGAAACCTACACCGCCCCTGTCATAGACAGCAACGGCGAAGTATTGGGTACAGTAGGCTTTAGCCGTGATATTACCGAACGTAAAAACAACGAGACCGACCTGCGCATCGCTGCCACGGCATTTGAATCACAGGACGGGATGTTTATCACCGATGCCAATCGCATCATTTTGCGTGTTAATCGGGCATTTACCGCCATCACGGGTTACACCTCGGCAGATGTCAATGGTCAGACCCCGATGTTATTTAATTCCTACCATCAGGATGATTCCTTTTATGCCGAACTGTGGGACTGCATTTTTGCAACGGGAACGTGGCAGGGTGAAATCTGGACACAACGCAAAAACGGCGATGTTTATCTGGCGTGGTTAATGGTCACGCCCGTCAAAGATAATAATGGCAACATTACGCATTATGTCACTGCCATCACCGACATCACGGTACGCAAAGAAGCAGAAGAACAGATTAAACAATTTGCCTTTTTCGATTCATTAACCCGCTTGCCCAACCGCCGCAAATTACTCGAACGCTTAGAACACAGTATTGCGGTCGGCATCCGCGAAAAATCAAAATTCGCGGTATTGATGCTGGATTTGGATCGTTTTAAAGCCGTTAATGACAACTTCGGGCATTCCGCAGGTGATGAATTGCTCCAGCAAGTCGCCACTCGTATCAGCACCCGCTTACGCAGTACCGATATGGTCGCACGTTTAGGCGGCGATGAATTTGTGGTGTTATTAGCAGACATCAGCCATAAAGAAGATGCGGCTCGCGTGGCAGAAATGATTGTTGCCGACTTGAGTACCCCTTTTCAACTAGGGCAACACGGTGATGTACACATCGGTACCAGTATCGGTATCAGCCTCTACCCCGAACACGGCGATGCAGCAGAAATGCTGATGGATAATGCCGATGTTGCCCTGTATCAGGCTAAAAATAATGGTCGCGGCTGTTTCGCGTATTTTTCAGAAAGCCTGACGCTGGCGACCCGCCAACGTCTGCAATTGGAAACCAAATTACGTCAGGGTCTCATCAAGCAGGAATTGCGCGTGTTTTATCAACCCGCTTGTGATATGCAGACAGGCGACATCATCGGTGCTGAAGCACTGGTACGCTGGCAAGGTCTTGATGAATTACTGCTTCCCAGCCACTTTATCCCCATTGCGGAAGAAACGTCGCTGATTATTGATATTAGCGAATGGGTGCTATATGAAACCTGCCGACAAGGACGCGCATGGCTGGATGCAGGACTTCCGTCTCTTGTCTTATCGGTCAAAATATCCGCACCGCAAATTCAACGCAGTGATTTAATCAGCCTTGTCTACGATGTACTGACAGCAACAGGATTCCCTGCCGCGCAACTGGAACTGGAAATCACAGAGCGAAGTTTAATGGATGCACAGGATGCCGAGCTGATTGTTGATATGCTGAATAACCTGCACACACTGGGGGTTCGCCTTGCCATTGATAATTTCGGCACAGGGTATTCATCATTAACTTATCTTAAGCGTTTCCCATTGGATACCCTGAAAATCGACAAAAGTTTTATCAGCCCACTTGCACAACAGCAAGAAGGTATGGGAATTGCCAATACCATCATTGTTATGGGACACAGCTTAGGTTTCAAAGTGCTGGCAGAAGGCGTGGAAACGCCCGAACAACTGGCATTTCTACGCGAAAAAGGCTGCGATGCTTATCAGGGTTACATTACCAGTCAGCCGTTACCCGCCAACGAATTCACCTCGTTATTGCAAGAACACCGGTTATGAGTTCGCACGCTGCTGAATACATGACCTAATCATAGATTCAACCTAAGGAGTATCTTCATGTCCGATTTATTCAAACGTATTAACGATGTCATCAGTGCCAACATCAACGATTTAATTGATCGCGTTGAAGACCCTGAACGCATGATTAAGCAAATCATCCGTGAAATGGAAGACAATATC
>Ga0208116_1000034_pt1 | contig 90753 bp, 74 predicted proteins | sample LakWasMeta9_HOW4_2_FD_183859 | JGI IMG/M metagenome (GOLD analysis project Ga0208116, IMG submission 183859) | Freshwater sediment methanotrophic microbial communities from Lake Washington under simulated oxygen tension - Sediment Metagenome... | ecosystem: Environmental > Aquatic > Freshwater >... | reverse complement strand
ACTTGGCAAAAAAATAGAAATGCTATCGCACGCCCCATGGAATGGAGATTTACTAATGAGGAGGCGCGGGTAAAATTGAAAAAGCTCTACCCGACATTATAAAAATGACTGAGTACTAGGAGACGGTTCTGTTTCGAGAACTTTCCCGTCCAACCCAGATATAGGCGATGATAAAAGCAACACAACAAAAAGCCGCCGCCATTGAATAGACGAACTCTGCTCCGAATGACTCCCAATAATAACCGCTATAGTAACTGCCTATCATTCCGCCCAAACCAAAAGTCAGGCTGGCGTATAGTGCTTGGCCTTTACCCTGATGCCGGTCGCCGAAATACAAATGAACCAAATGAATCGCGGCGACATGCGCCCCGCCAAATGTTGCGGCATGTAATAATTGAGCAAACAGCAGCAGCCAAAAATAATCGACGCACCAACCGATTATCAACCAACGTGCAACCGACAATAAAATACTGGCCAACAAAATCACGCGCAGTGAAAAACGTCTCAACACACGGCGCATGTAAATAAATAAAACAATCTCGGCGAATACCGCCAGCGCCCACAAGAAACCGGTCAGGCTTGCCGTATATTGGTAATGCTTAAGATAAATCGAATAAAAAACATAGTAAGGCGAATGGGCAAGCTGGAGCAGTAAATAAACAACCAGAAAAGCCCATAGTTCGATGCTTTTCATGATTTGCATGATGCCGACGGCGGCTGTTTCATGATGCGGAACCTGAATTGACGGCGTCATTAAACTGACCAGCCATATTAGCGTCATCGAAATGGTGACCGCTATCGGGATTATGACCAAGGGCTGATAATCCAGCAACTGGCCCACGCCCAGCACCGCAACGATAAAACCGATAGATCCCCACAATCTTATCCGGCTATAGCGATGCGCTTGATCTTTTAAATGATACAAGGTTACCGCTTCGAATTGCGGCAACGTGGAGTTCCAAAACATGCCGAAAGCTATCGTTATCCAGGCAAACCAAAAATAGCCTTTGGCATATAAAAAACCGGCAAACAGTAAAGCGGTCAAAAAAGAGGTTATGCGAATAATCCGTAAATGCCTTCCGGTATGATCGGCAATCCAGCCGCATAGCATAGGGGCAATAATTCTGGTGCCGCCCAGCAGCGCAAAAAGTTCGCCGATTTGAACAGGGTTAAAACCGCTGTCTTTTAAATAGAGGCTCCAATAAGGAAGAAAAGTGCCTACTGTTGCGAAATAAAAAAAGTAAAAACCGGACAGTCGCCAGTAAGGGATAGACATCGAACTATTCATCTAAACGGTGTAAGTGAAACCTTCCAGGTTTTCGCTCGTTCCCACGCGCCGCGTGGGAATGCAGGGCAGGACGCGCCGCGTCCTGTGTTTGTGCCATATGCGCTAGATACTATGAGTTAATCTCGGTGTATCGTCCACTCCTACAACGTTTTTTTGGGGTAAGTTAACACACTGATTATGTACTTTTATCAAAAACTATAAATTCCGCTTTTGGAAACAATTGCTTCGCATATTGATGAAGTTTTTCAATTAACTTTCCAACACTCTCGTGACTTTTATAAACATGAAAATATACTTCGTCCGTACCTTGAATTAACCCTTCAATTTTATGCTCACCAATAACTTTACAAGCCTCTTCAAAAGAAACTTTTTTATTTGCTATTCCACTTTTTTCAAGCAATGGTTGGATTACATTAACTTGATATTCACTTCGTACTTTTAAAGTGCTTAAAACTTGTTCAAAACGTTCATGTTCTACAAAAAGATCAGATAATATCTGAGGTTCTTTAGTCTCAATTAAAAAGTTAAGAGACTCTATATCAAACTTTAAATCATTGTAGTCATTAGTTTTCAAAGGCTTTAACTTGAAAGCCCTCGAACTATCATCTTTTAATAAATCAAGTTCACGTTTGAAAATTTCTAGTGCATTGTATTTTCTTAATAATGTAAATAAAGCAGAGTTAAAGAGCTGTTTTTTGAGCTTTTTCTTCTTTAAGTTTTTCACGTCTATTCTGCAGCTGATAAGCAAACCAAGCTCCAAAAAATGTTGCTAAAAAAGTTACTGCGGATCGAAAACCCAACATGTAAAGTTCATTATTACTCATGAACACTCCGAATTTTTTGTGGGTACATAACTAACCGCTTATCTTAAAACCGGCAATCCCGATTGCACGTTGATATTTTGCGCCCGATGCCGCAGCAAATGATCCATGATTACGATCGCCATCATCGCTTCGGCAATGGGCGTTGCGCGTATGCCGACGCAAGGGTCGTGACGGCCTTCGGTGATAACGTCGATTGCTTCACCTTGCAGATTAATACTTCTGCCCGGCAAACGAAGGCTGGAGGTCGGCTTCAAGGCGATACTGGCAGTAATATTCTGGCCGCTGGAAATACCGCCCAGAATGCCGCCGGCATGATTGCTTAAAAAACCGTCCGGAGTGATTTCATCGCGGAACTGCGTGCCCTTGGTGTTGATGCAAGCAAACCCGTCGCCGATTTCAACGCCCTTGACCGCATTAATGCTCATCAACGCATGCGCCAGATCGGCATCGAGCCGGTCAAAAATAGGCTCACCCAGACCTGGCGGGACGTTGGTTGCGACCACTTCAATTTTTGCGCCGATGGATTCGCCTTCCTTGCGCAACGCATCCATATACGCTTCCATTTCCGCGACCTTATCGACATCGGGGCAGAAAAAAGGATTGCTGTCGATAACAGCCCAATCGACTTTTTCGATTTTTATCGGGCCCAACTGCGACAGATAACCGCGTATTTCTATGCCGGTCTGTTCTTTGAGGTATTTTTTGGCGATGCCGCCTGCCGCAACACGCATTGCCGTTTCTCTGGCGGATGAACGCCCGCCGCCCCGATAATCACGGATGCCGTATTTTTGTTGATAAGTATAATCCGCATGGCCGGGTCTGAAGGTGTCGGCGATCTTTGAGTAATCCTTGGAGCGCTGGTCGGTGTTTTCAATCAATAGTCCAATCGGCGTGCCGGTGGTTTTGCCTTCGAACACGCCGGACAAAATTTTGACCTCATCGGCTTCGCGACGTTGCGTGGTATGCCTTGATGTGCCCGGTTTCCTGCGATCCAAGTCCGCCTGCAAGTCGGCTTCGGCCAGCGCCATGCCTGGAGGACAGCCGTCAACGATACAGCCCAGCGCAGGACCGTGACTTTCGCCAAAGGTGGTGACAGTGAATAATTTTCCTATTGAGTTTCCAGACATAGTTATAAAGCCGCTAAAAATAATTCGTTATATTGACTGACCTGTTCAGCCGTCAGTAAAAACACGCCGTCGCCGCCGCGCTCAAAATCCAGCCAGTAAAAAGGCACATCGGGGAAAGCATTCTGCAATGTTTCCGCACTGCTGCCCACTTCCACAATCAAAATCCCCTGCTCTGCCAGAAAGCGGTCGGCATCGACCAGAATGCGCAACACAAGATCCAATCCCGTGTGCCCGCCTTTAAAGCCCATATCCGGCTCAGCGAGGAATTCTGCCGGCAACTGCTCCCATTCTTCTAGGCATACGTACGGCGGATTGCTGACGATGACATCATAGCGAAATTCGGGCAGTTCATTAAACAAGTCAGACTGGTAAAGCGTTACCACATCTTCCAACTGATGCTTGACAACATTCAGCTCGGCGACAGCCAGCGCATCGGTCGATAAATCCACCGCGTCAACATTAGCATCTGGAAAGGCATAAGCGCAGGCAATGGCGATGCAGGCACTGCCGGTACATAAATCCAGGATACGGACGACCTGCTCTTCATCCACCCAAGGCGAAAAGCGCTGTTCGATCAATTCGGCAATAGGCGATCTAGGCACCAGCACCCGCTCGTCAACATAAAATGACAAACCCGCAAAAATGGCTTCATGCGTCAGATAGGCGGCCGGTATGCGTTCATTGATGCGCCGGTCGATCATGTCGATCACCGCCTGGCGCTCAGTCAGCGTTAAAACGCTTTGCAGATACGTATCTGACAAATTATAAGGCTGGCGAACGGTATGTAAAACCAGCGCCGCAGCCTCATCCAACGCGGTTTCGGTACCGTGACCGAAACACAGTTCAGCTTCGGTAAAACGGCTGGCGGCCCAGCGGATGTAGTCGCGAATGGTTGATAAAGTGGTTAAAACTTCAGATGGCGTTGTTTTCATTGCAGGACAAAATAAGATAGATGCAATCAGGTCGACGGAACAAGAGATTTTAAACTAAACTTTGCGAGCTTGTTTGAATATTAAATAAACATAACATGAGCCAAACCAACAAAGATCTTAACAATACTGCCGCAAGTTTGGCTAAAAACAAACTATTGATGGACTGTTACCGGAATATGCAAACCAATAATCTGGTATTGCCGACTATTCCCGATGCCTGTTTCAAAATTCGCCGCGCAATTAATGTTGAAAATTCGAATATCTCTTCAATAGCCCGAATAGTGCAAATTGACCCGTCAATTACAGCCAGGCTGATACAGATATCCAACAGCCCCTTATATGCAGGTCGAAAAAAAATTGAAAGCTGTCCCGAGGCGATGACACGATTGGGATTAAAGGCGGCCCAGGATATTATTACCGCGTTTGCTCTCAAATCGGTATTTACCGCCAAGTCTCCGGTTATTCGCAAAAAAATGGCAGAATTATGGACGCATAGCAGTTATATTGCCTCCATCAGCGCTGTGTTCGCCCATAAAATTCCGGGCTTTGACCCCGACCGGGCCATGCTGGCAGGGTTGGTACATGATATTGGCATTGTGCCCATTTTGACTTATGCCGACAATCATCCCGATGTTATTGCTAATCCCAAAGACCTTGTAGAAACGGTAAGAGAGTTGCGCTCAACCATTGGCGTACAAATTATCCGTCAATGGGATTTTCCCAGCGATTTTGAAGATGTGGTGATTAATGCCGAAAATTGGTTTCGCAACAATAATAACCCATCCTGTTATTCAGATATTGTTATGATCTCGCAGATATATAGTTTTATCGGCAAAGTTGATATTAAAAAAATACCGAAGATAGATGATCTGCCCGCCTATAGAAAACTGGCCGGACATTTGGATGCAAATGACGCGATTGATATGCTGGATGCCGTAAAAGGTGAGATCGGGAATGTTCAGAAAATGCTGGCATAAGATATTCTTCAATGGATATTAACTCGCCAAAAAATACTCCATCGCTATTTGCTGCCAACAGACTGCTGGAAAACACTTTAAACCTGAAAGTCAGCCAGCAGCTTGACGTAAAAGTGATCAAAGCCGATATACAAGCAGCAAAAAACGCGATTACCTTATCGTTGGGCAGCAAGGACATTACCGTGCAAAGCAACCGGCCGATTGCACTGAATCCCGGGCAGGAATTAAAAGTCCAGGTCACTAAAGTCGCCCCTGCGATAGAGTTTAAAATACTTGAACCGTTACCGGACCTGAAAGAATTACGCTTAAAATTAATTTCGACCGCCAGGGATGGTGGGAGTGTCGCGTTTGGTAGGGAACCAATGCGACCGACCGCCAGGGATGGTGGGAGTGTCGCGTTTGGTACGACTGCCAGGGATGCAGGAGGTAGAGCAACGCAGGAGCAGTTGCCGAGGGAACCAATGCGACCGATCGCCAAGGATGGCGGGAGTGTCGCAATTGCTAAGGAACCAATGCGACCGACTATTAGGAGTGATGCGAATGCTGAAATCGGCAGAGAACCGCTACGCCAAACCACTAAAGATGGCGTAAGTATCACAACCAATAACGAGCAGATGCGACCGTCAGCCAGCGAAAAACAACTGGCTATTGCAAAAATAATCAGCATCATAGGCAACAAAATCCAACTTCAGGTTTTTCCAACGCCAGCAGAGACGGGCAACAAGCAAGCAACACTAATTACTATTAAAAAAGCTCAACTCATCAACGCACCTTCGGATTTAAAAGCGGGACAAAATCTAAAGCTTGAAATCGTAAAAGCAGGCTCCTCTCCGGAATTTAAGATTATTCCTGCCGCCACACATCTACCCGAAGCAAAAATAGCCGAATTTACAAAGCAATTCCTTCCCAAGCATGAAGCTTCGCCCATCTTTTTAAATCAGTTGCTCAAAGACTTGCCTGAACTGACGGCAAACAAGAACGTACCTCAAGCCTTGAAGGATATTGCTGTAAAAATAATCCATAATCTGCCGCCTAAAGAGCAGTTAATTACCAGCCAAGGCCTTAAGCAAGCCATTGCCAACTCGGGGTTGTTTCTTGAGGCCAAGATGCCGGCTCAAGCCGAATTAATAAAAGAGCTGCCTCAGCTGATAAAAAACGAAAGCGTGCCGCAATCATTGCAACGCATTGCTGCTGAGATACTACAGAATTTGACGCAAAAAGAGCCGTTGTATAACAATTCGAAGCCTGTCGCTGAGGCCGATTTAGTTCCGTCAAAGTTAAACTCCGCTGATACCACCAGCAATCCACCAAAAACTGGCGCTTTAGGTGAGATCAGTCTGGTTGCCGAGGATTTTAAAGCCAATTTGCTTAAATTTATTCAAGCCTTAAAGCAGGAGATCGCCCACCAAGGCGAACAACCATCACATCAAGCCGATCTTGACCTGCTCAAAAACCTGCAACATAAAACTGAAAACACCGTTGCCAAGCTAGCCTTGGACCAATTGCTGTCCCTGCCTAAGGACGACAACTCAAAGCAACAATGGATCATCGACATTCCTTTTATCGACAGACAGCAGGCTCAATCTATCAGAATTGAAGTACAGCACGACAAGGAAAACAAAGCGCAATCCGGCAACAGCAACTGGTCGGTTAATATCACCCTGACGCCGCCGGGACTGGATACCATCCATTGCATCGCTTCCTACCGGGACAATGTGATCAATACCTTTTTTAAAAGCCGGAACACGCAAACCACTGAGCTGATCAAACACAACCTCGATTACCTGAAAAACCAGCTTGAAGAATCTGGCTTGAAAACGGGACACATGGACGCCCACACCGAGCAGCAAAAAACACATGCAGCACATGCTCACCATCAGGCAGGAAAAAAATTGTTTGACGATACAGCCTAAACGTTTTTTTACCGGACCAACTTTTAACGAGCCGGATTATCATTTTGCCAAGCTAGCGCTCCCGCCCGGCTTCATGAAACGCTCCCTTTATGGGCGACAGCAGATACTCCAATACCGAGCGCGTTCCAAGGCGAATTTCCGCCGACACATGCATACCCGGAGCTAGGAAATATGAATACCCTTCGACATCCAGCTTTTGATTCTTGAGTGCGATCAGTGCCTTGTACGCTAGCCCTGAACGGGAGCCATCGTTCACCATGTCCATGCTTTTCTCCTGCCCTGGCGTTTCGCTCGCATCAGCACTCACCTGCTCAACTGTTCCATCCACCATGCCATACTTTTGAAAGGTAAAGGCGCTGAGTTTCAGTTTAACCGGCAGTTTCGTCCGCACAAAGCCGATATCTTCGTTGGTTATCCAGACCTCCGCCTGCAACGGCTCTTCCATCGGCACCAACGTCAACAACACCGTACCAGGCGCAGTAACCGTACCGACGGTATGTGTCGCCAAATCCTTGACAATACCTGTCTGCGAGGCCTTGAGCTCTAACAGTTCCTGACGGTGTTGCTGTTTAGCCAGTTCCTGAGTCACTTTGCTCAATTGACTCGCTGTCTCCACGCGCTCGGTCTGCAATTGGCGACGATAGTCTGCACTAATCTGGGTAATTTTCTTTTGCACCTGCTGAATGGTCGCTTGTGCGCTACGGATCACAAACTCTTGACTCTTCAAATCCTGCTCTTTCTCAATACGCTCACGCTGCTTGTCGGTCGCTATCAGTTTCCCAGCGAAGCCTTTGAGACTCAGCTGATTATAGGCTTCCTCCTGGTCGCGATAGTGAGGCAGCACCTGTGCCAGCTTGGATGTGATTTCTTCAGCCGCCGCCTTATCTTGCCGGGCTTTTTCCAATACGCTACGCTGCTCGTCTAATGCGCTCTGGTAAGCCAAACGATTGGCGTTATATTGAGCTAAAAACTGCACATAGAGATCGGCCGGATCGACCGCTTCTTTTATCAGCGGCTTGCCGTCCAGTTCTGCATCAATACGACGCAACGCCAAGACATGGCGTTGCGATTCATTCATGAGCGTTCTGACATCTGCATCGGACACCACCGCATCCATGCGCACCAGCACCTGTCCCTGTTTGACCGCCTCGCCTTCCTTAACAAGAATTTCCTTTACCACACCCTGTTCGGAAGGTTGAACGATCTTGATATAGGTCTGCGGCACTAGCTTGCCTTCCGCCACCGCGACAATATCCAGCTGCCCGAAGACCGACCACAGCAGCAGAATAAAAAACAGCGCCAGCAGCAGCCATAGAACCGAGCGGCCAAACGGCCTAGGCGGCGTGAGTTGCAGGCGGGTAATGGCGGACGATTCATGTATCATTGCAAATATCTCTTCATTTTTTCACGATTCCCATCGATTTCCGACATCCCGTTTGCCGTTTATCGTAAATCTCCTACGTGTGTCGCAATTAATCTCTGTGCCGGATCAATTGCTTATTAACTACCCAGCCTTTCCAACCCCTCCTTAAGTCCCGAGAACCCCTTCATCTGCATGCTGTTGCCCGTACCCAACTGAGTTAGGCCTTGGTTACCGTTCGCGCCGAAAAAGACCGGCATCCTGGCGCCAGCGTGGGACTCCGCGAAGACGCCATCATCGGCGCCGGTTTGTTCCAAATGATTTTTGAGTCGATCATTCATCCTTTCCCATTCTGAGCTAGCATTCCCGGCTATGCCCTTGGATATATTTCTATTCACCTGCCGATCGATCTGGCTTTCCCGTGAGGTATTCCGATTTTGGGACACATAAGACGAGTGCTGTTCGCTTGCACTTTGCTGATTGAACCATGAGCGAATCTCAGTAGCCGGTGCTTGCTCGTCCTGCTCTTGTGTTTCGGCATGAGAGGTATAATCCGTTATTTCATGCCCATGCGAATATGCCGGTGCATATCCCGAATAGCCATTGCCGCCTTTCGCACCCGGTTGGCTCGGCATAGCGGCCGCGCCATCGTTAAAGTTTTCATCATGACCGGCTGGAGGCGCATCTTCTCCATTGCCTACACCTTCGTTGCCGTGGCTAACCGATACTCGAAAAACATCCGAGGCGGAAAGACTCCCTTCAGTGCTGCCGGTAGCGGCCACTTTATCTGTGGCCGTTATCATTATGTCCACAAAACCAACCTCCTTCGGCGTCTTGCCAGAGAAGGTCTGAGTGGCGGCATCGAAGCTCAACCAGGACGGCAGTTCAGAACCGTCAGCCAGCGTCGCCGTATAATCGAGTGTGTCGCCCTGATCGATGTCAGTGAAACTTCCGGCCGGCATCTGCCAAGAAAAAGATTTGTTAAACGTGAGGTTCTTATCAGCTAGGGGAGTTATCAGGATTGGAGCATCATTCGTTCCGTTCAGGAAAACGTCCAGAGTCGAGGAAACGGCAACATGCCCATCCGTTACTGTGTAGCCGAAATGATCGACCACCTGCGCAGTTCGACCCAGCGACTGCACAGCCTGAGCAGCGTTGTCGGTGTCGTAGCTGTAGTTGCCGTTCGCATTAATATTTAAACTGCCGTAGCTGCCTGTTCGGATTCCGGAATCGGCCACGCTCAAGACAGTGCCTTGATCGATGTCGCTGTCGTTGCCCAGAACATTACCGCTTGCAGTGATGGCAATATCTTCTTGCACAGAGGCTATGTCGGCAACGGCAATCGGCGCATCGTTGCTGCCGGCGATAGTGACATCGACCACGCCGGCCGCCGTAGCGCCTTTGCTATCGCTGATGGTATAGACGAAACTGTCGGCGAAGGTCTGCCCATCGGCAAGCGATTGATAGCGATTGCCGATGTCCAGAACGAGGTTGCCGGATGCGTCTTGGGTAAGAGCATTGCCGTTGGCAGTGATTCCGTCAAAGCCGGTCAGCGTGATCACATCGCCTGCATTGGCATCGGTGTCGTTGGCCAACAGGGACGCTGTCGTGATGATGGTCTGTGCATTGTCTTCGCTGGTAACAACAGTATCGGCATTGGCGACCGGCGGACGATTCAAAAGTGAATTAATGCCCATGCTGTCCAATGACGAGGCATCGGAAAACTCAATGCGACCCACGCCTTCGGTTTGCACAAACCAGTTGCTCAGGGTAATCGAATCGTTCGTGCCGAGCACGTTGATGATCATGTTGTCGCCATCGCGCACGCCTTCCAAATTTGCCTCAGTCAGATTGCCGCCGATATAGAGCGTATCGCTGCCCTGCATATCGATGATGGTATCCGCGCCGCCGCCTTGATTGAATACATAGCGGTCATTGCCTGCGCCGCCGCTGAGGATGTTATTGCCTGTATTTCCGGTAATGACATTGTCGAGTTGATTGCCTGCGCCGTCGATATCGGCAGCATCGGTCAGCACCAGGTTCTCGACATTCGCACCGAGCGTGAAGCTCACGCTTGATAAGACGGTGTCGGTTCCCGCGTTCAGGTTTTCATCGACTACATCGGACACGTTGTCCACAATGTAAGTGTCATCTCCCGTACCACCTAACAGCATGTCCGCTCCCGCTCCGCCGTCCAGCGTATCGTTTCCGGCATTGCCGTTCAGTGTGTTATTGCCGGCGTTCCCGATGATAACGTTATCCAAGGCATTACCCGTGCCGCTGATATTGGAAGTCCCGGTCAGGATCAAGTTTTCGACATTCGCATTCAGAACGTAGTTCGCACTGGACTGTACGGTATCGAAACCTGAATCCACCGTTTCCACAATCACATCACCTGCATTATCAACAATGTAAATGTCATCCCCCGAGCCGCCTGCCATGGTATCGGCTCCGGCAGCGCCGTCCAGCTGGTTGTTGCCGCTATTGCCGGTGATCGTATTGTTGAGTGCATTACCGGTACCGTTCAGATCGGACGTACCCGTCAGAACGAGGTTTTCCAGATTGTTGCCCAGGGTGTAGATGATGCCGGAGTGCACGGTATCGGTTCCTGCGTTAAGCCCTTCCGACACGATGTCGCCCGCATTGTCCACCACGTAGGTATCGTCGCCGGCACCGCCGGCCATCGTGTCCGCACCCTCGCCCCCATCCAGTAAATTGGCTCCGCTGTTGCCCGTGATGATGTTGTCCTGGGCATTACCGGCGCCGTTGATGCTGGATGCGCCGGTTAGTGTGAGATTTTCGATGTTGTCGGACAGCGTATAGGTCGCCGCAGCAAACACGTTATCGATGCCTTCGCCCGCATTCTCCAAAACAATATCCGCCGTGTTGTCAACATAATAAGTGTCGTTGCCGCCCAGGCCGGCGAGCACGTTCACGCCGCTATTGGCCGTGATCACGTTATCCAACGCATTACCGGTACCGTCGATATTGGCTATGCCGGTCAGCGTGAGATTTTCGACATTGCCGGAAAGCGCGTAAGTTGCGCCGGCTTGTACGGTATCGATACCGGCATTGACACTTTCCACCACAACATCGTTGTTGTCGACGATATAAGTATCGTTGCCCGCACAACCCGACATCGTATCAGCACCCAAGCCGCCGTTCAGCACGTTGGCGGCGGTATTGCCGACAATGACGTTATCGAGCGTATTGCCGGTGCCGTTGATCGCAGAAGCACCGGTGAGCGTAAGATTCTCGACATTGGCAGTCAGAGTATAGGTAATGGAGGACTGCACCGTATCTACCCCGGAACCGACCGCTTCAGTTACCACGTCGCCGGTCTTATCGACGATGTAAACATCATCTCCCGCGCCGCCCGCCATCGTATCCGCACCCGCTCCACCATCCAGCACGTTCGCTGCCGAATTGCCGGTAATCACGTTATTCAAGGTGTTGCCGGTACCGTTGATCGCATCCACGCCAATCAACGTGAGATTTTCGAAGTTAGCGCCCAAGGTGTAAGTAATACTGGATTGAACAAGATCAGTGCCAGCATTCAAGGCTTCGGCCACCACATCACCGACATTATCGACCACGTAGGTATCATTGCCAGCGCCACCCGTCATGGTATCCACGCCTAAACCGCCGTCCAAAATATCGTTGCCGGTATTGCCGTTGAGCGTGTCGTTGCCTCCCAATCCGGACAGAACATTTGCGCCTGTGTTCCCGTTAATAACGTTATCGAGCCCGTTACCGGTGCCGTTAATACTTGTCGTACCGGTCAGGGTCAAGTTCTCGACATTGTCGGTCAGCGTGTAGCTGATCGATGCTTGGACCAGGTCGATGCCTTCTCCGGCATTCTCGATGATCAAATCGCCTGCATTGTCCACCAGGTAGGTGTCGTTATCCACACCGCCCAGCATGGTGTCAGCCCCCGCTCCGCCATTCAGCGTGTCGTTGCCTTCCAGCCCCATCAGGATATTGCTGCCGCTGTTGCCGAGAATGATATTGCCGAGCGCGTTACCCGTGCCGTCGATGTTGGCTGTCCCGGTCAGGGTCAGGTTCTCGACATTGTCGGTCAGCGTGTAAGTGATGCCGGACTGAACCAGATCGGTGCCTTCGTTGAACGCTTCCGTGACGATGTCGCCGATGTTGTCCACCACATAAGTATCGTCATTCAATCCGCCCGCCATTGCGTCCGCGCCTGCTCCGCCATCCAACAGATCGTTGCCCGCTCCGCCTATCAGCGTATCATTTCCCGCTCCGCCATAGAGTGAGTCGGCCCCCGCTCCGCCATCGATCACGTTCGCGGCGGTATTGCCGGTAATAATATTATTCAGCATGTTGCCGGTACCGTTGATCGCATCGACACCTGTCAATGTAAGATTCTCGACATTCGCCGTCAGGGTATAGTCGATCGACGATTGAACCAGATCCGTACCCGCATTCAGCGATTCCGTGACAATGTCGCCCGCATTGTCCACCACATAAGTATCGTTGCCAGCCCCGCCGGACATACTGTCCGCGCCCAGCCCGCCGTTCAGAACGTTGGCGGCGGCATTGCCGGTAATAACGTTATCAAGCGCATTGCCGGTACCGTTGATTGCCGAACCGCCGGTCAGGGTCAGGTTTTCAACGTTATCGGTTAAGGTATAAGTAACACTGGCCTGAACATTATCGATACCTTCGTCAAGATTTTCCGTGACCACATCACTGGCGTTATCCACTATATAAGTGTCATTGCCCACGCCGCCCAGCATCGTGTCGGCCCCTGCGCCGCCGTTTAGCGTATCGTTTCCTTCCAAGCCGGTAAGGACGTTCACGCCACTGTTACCGAGGATGATATTGTCCAGCACATTGCCTGTGCCGTTGATTGCCGCCGTGCCGGTCAAGGTCAGATTCTCGACATTATCGGTGAGCGTATAGGTGATTGATGATTGAACTAGGTCAATGCCTTCTCCCAAATTCTCAATGATCAAATCGCCCGCATTGTCTACCACGTAAGTGTCGTCACCAACACCGCCCAGCATGGTATCCGCGCCTAAGCCGCCATTCAGCGTGTCGTTGCCTGAATCGCCCTGCAACAGGTCGTTTCCTGCCTCACCATTCAGCGCATCGTTGCCGTCTCCGCCGATCAGCGTATCGTTGCCCGAACCGGCATTTAGGGTATCTGCGCCAGCACCGCCATCCATCACGTTTGCAGCGGTATTTCCGGTGATGATGTTGTTCAGCGTGTTGCCGATACCGTTAATCGCATCCACGCCGGTCAGGGTCAGGTTCTCGACGTTATCGGTCAACTTGTAGGTGATGCTGGATTGCACCAAGTCGGTTCCGCCATTAAGGCCTTCCGTGACGACGTCGCCCACGTTGTCCACCACGTAAACATCATTGCCGGCACCTCCGGCCATGGTATCTGTGCCCGTGCCGCCATCCAGCGTATCGTTGCCTGCATTGCCGGTCAGCGTATCGTCTCCTACTAAACCGGAAAGGAGATTGTTGCCGGAATTGCCGACAATCGTATTATCGAGTTCATTGCCTGTGCCGTTGATGCTTGCCGTACCGGTCAGGGTCAGGTTCTCGACATTGGCGCCAAGCGTATAACTAATCGACGATTGGACGGTATCGATACCTTCGTTTATGTTTTCCGTCACCACATCGCCGACGTTGTCCACTATGTAAGTATCATCTCCTGCATTGCCCGCCATAATATCGGCTCCGGCCCCGCCATCGAGCAAATCATTACCGAGATCGCCGCTCAGGCTATCGTTGCCCGCCATGCCGTACAGGCGGTTGTTGCCGGTATTGCCGATCAGAATGTTGTTCAGTTCGTTGCCTGTGGCATCAATGTTTGCAGTACCGGTGAGCGTAAGGTTTTCGATGTTGGCTGCCAATGTGTAGCTTACCGAAGAAAGTACGGTATCGGTACCCGCATTAAGCGCTTCTACCGTCTTATCGCTTGCGTTGTCCACGATATAGGTGTCGTCCCCGGCACCGCCGGCCATCGTGTCCGTACCCGCACCGCCATCAAGCACGTTTGCCGCGCTGTTGCCGGTAATTATGTTATTCAGTGCGTTACCACTGCCGTCAATCGCAGCCGTGCCGGTTAGTATGAGGTTTTCGATGTTGTCGGAAAGTGTATAGGTCGCCGAAGCGAACACGCTGTCCGACCCTTCGTTGAGATTCTCGACGATAACATCCGCTGTGTCGTCCACGTAGTAGGTATCGTTGCCGGTGCCCCCACTCATCGTATCGATGCCAATACCACCGTCCAGCGTGTCATTACCTTCCAGACCGCTCAGCGCATTGTTGCCGTTGTTTCCGGTGAGGATATTGTCCAGCGCATTGCCGGTGCCATTGATGTCCGCCGCGTCGGTCAAGGTCAGATTTTCGATGTTGTCGGACAGCACGTAGTCTGTCGACACAAACACGCTGTCCGTGCCTTCCCCTGCGTTTTCAATAACCACATCGGCGCTGTTGTCCACGATGTAGGTATCGTTCCCGGCACCGCCTGCCAGAGTATCCACGCCCGTGCCGCCATCCAATATATTGTTGCCGCTGGTGCCGGTGATAGTGTTATCCAGCGCATTGCCCGTGCCGTCCAAATTATCTGTACCGGTCAGGATCAGGTTCTCTAAATTATCCCCCAGGACATAGGTAACCGAGGATTGCACGGTGTCCATACCGGCGTCTGCATTTTCAGTAACTGCATCGCCGATATTGTCTACTATATAAGTATCATCTCCTGTGCCGCCTGCCATGTTATCCGCACCCGATCCGCCATCCAGGGCATCGTTGCCTGCACCGCCGATCAATGTATCGTTGCCTGCAAGACCGCTCAGGATATTGTTACTATCGTTGCCGATGATGACGTTGTCCGACACATTGCCGGTGCCGTTAATGGATGCATTGCCGGTAAGCGTGAGGTTTTCGACGGTGTCAGCCTGTGTATAGGTAATCGAAGACTGAACGGTGTCTATGCCTTCTCCCGCATTCTCGACCACTACATCGCCGGCATTGTCGACCACGTAAACATCGTTACCTATGCCGCCCAACATCGCATCGGTGCCCGTGCCGCCATCCAGCAAATCATTGCCCGCATTGCCGACCAAGGCATCGTTGTTGCTCGCCATGCCGTAGAGTGCGTTATCGCCGGCATTGCCGGTCAACACGTTGTTCAGCGTATTGCCGGTTGCGCTGATGTTGCCTGCACCCGTCAGGGTCAGGTTTTCGACATTATCGGACAGCGCATAATCCACCGAAGCAAAAATACTGTCTATTCCTTGTGCCGCGTCTTCAAGCACCGTATCCGCGGTATTGTCGACGATGTAGTTATCATTGCCAGCTCCGCCTATCAGGGTATCCGTACCTGAACCACCGTCCAATGTGTCATTGCCAGCATTGCCGTAAAGTGCGTCATTACCGTCCATGCCGAAAATGACATTGTCGCCGCTATTGCCCATCAGGATGTTATCAAGCGTATTACCGGTGCCGTTAATGTTTGCCGTGCCGGTCAGCGTGAGGTTCTCGATATTGTCCGACAGGGTATAGCTGGCGCTACTTTGCACAAGGTCCGTACCTTCGCCCGCCGCTTCGATTACGACATCGCCTGTGTTGTCCACCAGGTAAGTGTCGTCGCCAGTCCCGCCCAGCATGGTGTCCGCGCCTTTACCGCCGTTCAGTATGTCGTTGCCTTCCAAGCCCGACAGCATATTGGCGGCATCATTGCCGATGATGATGTTATCGAGAACGTTGCCGGTGCCATCGATGCTGGCTGCGCCGGTCAAGGTCAGGTTTTCGACATTGTCGGTGAGTGTGTAGGTAATGCTTGATTTGACCAGATCAACGCCCTCGCCTGAATTCTCGATCACCATATCGCCGCTGTTGTCTACGACATAGGTATCGTTGCCGGTACCTCCAATCAGCATATCCGCGCCTGTGCCGCCGTCCAGCGTGTCGTTGCCATCCAGGCTTATAAGGGTGTTATCGGTGATATTGCCGATGATGACGTTGTCCAACACGTTGCCGGTGCCATTAATAGCACTGGTACCGGTCAGGGTCAGGTTGTCAAGGTTATCCGCCAACTCCCAGGTTAAGCTGCTTTTGACCGTATCTACGCCTTCTCCGGCCAGTTCCACGGTCTGGTCGGCCAAGCTCTCAACTACATAGGTATCGTTGCCGATGCCGCCGATCAGCATATCCGCGCCTGCACCGCCGTCCAGTGTGTCATTGCCCGCCAGCCCCGTCAGAGTATTATCATTACTGTTGCCGGTCAGTACATTATCCAGTTCGTTGCCGGTGCCGGTCAGTGCCGTGCCTTCGGTAAGAGTGAGGTTTTCGACGCCTGTACCCAGCGTGTAGTCGAACGGAGAGACAATAGTATCCGTGCCTTGTCCTGCGTATTCGAAAATGGTGTCGCCGAGGTTGTCGAGAATATAAGTATCGTTGCCGCTGCCGCCCGCCATCGTATCCGCGCCGATGCCGCCGTCCAGAATGTTGTTGCCGCTGTTGCCGACGATGATATTATCGAGCGCATTGCCGGTTCCGTTAATCGCGCTGCCACCGGTCAGGGTGAGATTTTCAGCGTTGTCCCCCAAAGTGTAGTTTATGCTGGATTGTACGGTATCGATGCCTTCGCCTGCGTTTTCCGTAACGACATCGCCGCTGTTGTCTACGACATAGGTATCGTTGCCGGTACCGCCAATCAGCGTATCGGCACCTCCCTTACCGTCTAGGATGTCGTTTCCTTCCAGTCCGGTCAGAGTATTGGCCGCATCGTTGCCGATGATGAGATTGTCGAGAGCGTTGCCGGTGCCATCTATAGAAGCCGTACCTGTCAGGCTGAGATTCTCGACGTTATCGGTCAGCGTATAAGTGATGCCGGACTTGACCAAGTCGATACCCTCGCCCGTTGCTTCAACTACTACATCGCCGATGTTGTCGATGATGTAAGTGTCATCCCCCACGCCGCCCTGCATCACGTCCATGCCCGCATCGCCGTCCAGTATGTCGTTGCCGGCTAATCCGGTCAGAGTGTTATCGTTACTGTTGCCGGTCAGTATATTGTCGAGTTCATTTCCGGTGCCGGTAATCGCCGTACCGGTCAACGTGAGGTTTTCGACATTTGCGCCCAGCGTGTAATCGAAAGGAGCACGTACAATATCCGTCCCCTGTCCTGCCTGTTCGGTCACGGTATCGGCCAAATTGTCTACCACGTAGGCGTCGTTGCCGGTTCCGCCCAGCATGATGTCGTTGCCTGCGCCGCCATCCAAGGTATCGTTGCCTGCATTGCCGATCAGGGTGTCGTTGCCGTCCATGCCTTGCAGAAGATTGTCTCCGCTATTACCGGTGATGACGTTGTCCAGTTCGTTGCCGGTGCCGGACAGGCTGGCTGTGCCTACCAGTCTCAGGTTCTCCACATTAGCAGCCAGGGTGTAGCTGGCGCGCGCATCGACGGTATCGATGCCTTCGCCTTCCAATTCAATAACGATGTCTCCAGGGTTATCAACCACATAAATATCGTCGCCGATGGATCCTGTCATGCTGTCGGCACCGCTACCGCCGTTGAGCCAATCGTTTCCGTCGCTAATCAGGATGTCGTCACCTCCGCCGCCCATCAAGATATCGCTGTTAGAGGTTCCGATCAGGGTATCGTTGCCGCTGGAGCCCAATTGCAGGGCGTCAAGCTGCAAAACCGAACCATCGGCGAATGTTATGCTATCAAAACGTTGATTATCAGAGAGGCCATTGAACCAGTTGGCGATGACCAAGCGGTCTTTACCATTGACGTGGGCAAAAACCAGATTGTCTCCGTCTCTGGAGATGTCCAGGTCGCCAGCCAGGATACCGGTTCCGAAGACGATGGCGTCGATGCCGGTATCGCCGGTCATCTCAATAATGGTGTCCGCCCCGTCGCCGAGGTTAAAGCGATAAGTGTCGCTGCCTGCACCGCCGTGCAGCACATCGTTACCAGTGCCGCCGGAAAGACTGTCGTTACCTGCGCCCCCTAGCAGCAAATCGTTGCCGCCGTTACCAACAAGAGCTTGCCCCGAGCCGGTCACAGGATCATACGCCTGCCCTGCCACGACATCGTTGGCATTGCCGCCGCTGACTTGCCCGGCCGCATCGGTGTGAATGCCGCCGCCGTAGCCGAATTCGGCGAGGGTGTTGAGCACAGCAGGATCCGACGCGTCAGTCACCGCCCAATCTGCGAGCAAAGCCAAGCCGTCCCATCCTGCCGTCTCCAGCTTATCGCCCATCAGCCGGCGCAACTCAAGCAAGTCGCCCACGGCGACATTGGCATTGCCGGCGTGTTGAGAGGTAAGCATGCTGTCGAGCGCACTAAAGTCAAGGCCGATGCCGCTGTCAGTGAGCGTCAAACTAATACTGTCCAAGTAGGGCTTAAGCCGAGTTTGCAAGATTAAAGAATCATAGACAGATGAAACCAAGCTGTTGTAACTTTGGGTCAAGAGGTTAAGCCTAGCCTGCTCCATGTTATACATAACGGGAGTATTGATATCGAGGACAAAGCCGCCGGTACCGCTGCTTCCTGCAGGCGCACTGGTGTTGAAGGAAACTAGGGTTGTACTGCCGCTATCAGTCGCTATCGGTGCAAAATCACGGCCGTTAAAAGCTTCCAAGGTTTTGAGCAGTCGTTCGATACTATCTTGCTGACTCCGGATATTTTCAAATTTAGCCTGGAGGTCATTGGTCAACGAGAGACCGCTGGGACTGCCGTTATTGATGCCGGAGTAGGTACCTAAAAATCCCGCGTAACGGGCGTTGTAGGCATCGAGAGCAGTCACTCCGGGCGGTATAAAGAACAGGTCTTTGTTCTGGGCGTCGGCGGTTTCAAAAGAATCGCTGAAGTTGGCGCTGTCAGCCCACTGTTGCAGGATGACGCCGAGGGTGGCCTTGAGTTGCTCGCGGGTGGTATTGGGACCCAACTGAGCGAGAGTGGCGGCCAATTCCGGGGATTGGCTGGCGGCTTCGCGCAAGTCGCGCACCGCGCCGCTACCTTGCATGTCGGGCAGAGCGGCCACGGCACTGGTGTCGAGATGATCGGTAAACTCGCGGTGGAACGTATCGTCGGCGAGGTTGACATCGGCCAGCCCCGAAGCGGCGCCAGTGCCGCCGGTCGTGCCGTCGGTGCGGGTATAGGTGCCGAGATCGGCGATTTCGTTGCCGCCGGGAAGGACTTTACTGTGTTCGGTCTTGCCGACATTGATGCCGGCGATGCCCAGTTCGTCCAATGTTTTCAGTTCGTTGGCTTGGCTGATGCCGTCCTGGTTCAAATCCTGCCAGACGCGCAGGTTGTCCCAGTTGGCGTCACTGCTGTTGACCACGCCGTCGCCATTCGTGTCTTGCTGGGCAAGCGCATCGAAGCCGTCGGCGGCTTTGCCGGTCACGTTGTCGGCAGTGTCAAGCACTGGGGTTGAGTCGCCAAACAGTTCGGTACCGTCGTCGATCGTGCCGTTGCCGTTGCGGTCGAGTACCAGGAAGCCGTCGTCCGGCTTGATCCAGCCGGTGCCGGACTTGACGCCGTCGCCGTCGTGGTCGAACAGGATCGGGTTGGTCGAACTGGGCGGGACGGTTTCGATACCGTCGCCGTCGAGATCGAGGGTTAACGGGTCGCTTTTTAGGATGAAGTTTTGGGCGGCGGTGAAGAAGTTGGCAATACTGTCAAGGATCTTAGAAATACCAATCCAGCCCGCTTGTCCATAAGGATTCCAACCTCCTCGTAGCATAGTAAATGGCAGAGAAATATTACCATGCTGCGCTAAATCCATTACCCATTGAGCGCATTGTTGAACAGTGTTTGGAAAAAGAACGCTACCAGGAAGATTGTAATCAGGTGGATTTGCGATGCTGTCTCGTATAAAGTCTACTACGGCATTGTACTGTTCAGTAGTTAATTCAATGGGTCCGGTTGTGTAATCCCACTCATGTTCCAGATCATTATATATCTCGCCGGGACTGATTAAGCTATGCTCTTCACTGGGTGCAAAGCCATAACCTTCACGAAATCCATTACCATTATCAAGCACGACAAAACTATGCGGTATTCCTGAAACATCGATTCTAATCTCAACAGTTAACATTTTATTCTCCATTTAATTTTATGCGCTTGATTTTTTCAGATTTGTCTAAGTCACTATAGAACGTAATCTCAACGGGAATACGCCAGTTATGTGAATTTTGAAATTTAGTTATAAACAATGTGAGTAAACTTATTTCTTCCTCATTTGTAACGCCATAAATATATATGTAAATGACACTGCCCCAATCAGCCTCGCTACGCACATCTTTATTCCCACATGGCTTACCTCCTGGGGATCCAACAGGACAAATTATTTGCCTTACTTCCTTTGCCAGCTCAATAGCTAAATCTCTTGCGACATTAGGTTCTCCATCACAAGCGGATATCCCAATTATCAGAATGGTGTAAAAAAACGTCTTGATTATGAGAAAGTAGTAACGGAGAAAGGAGCCCGATATTTTGATACTAGGAGCCATACCACGATTCTTTTTCATTGCTGTTTCCCTCTACATTTCATCATTTGGAGTCAACCGAGTACGCCCCCGTTGATTTTTGTGCTTTCTACTTCTATCTTTTGGTTTGTAACTGACCAGCATTATTAGTCAGTTATTCCTTCAGTTTCCTTATCTTTTGAGTTACATACACCGCATTTAATACCAGTATCATAATAACTAAACCCTATATAGCATCCACCTGAAACGCTTTGTACCGTGCAGGAATAATGTTCTGTGGGAGCCTTGTCTTTTTTGACCCATAACTCAATATGATGTATCTGAGGTTTTGATTTAAATTCGCCACGCTTAGTGGTTAAAAAACTTTGCTTCGCCAGTATCGGCTCTTGGTAACTAAGTTTTACGCCATCAACAGCGACAGCCAACAGCGCAACCTGTTCTGTTGATGATCTATTAACCACATAAATTGAATTCCAAGATGGTATTAGATCGCAGCCTGTGCAAAAGAAAAACAGCAAAGAAAAGAAGCACGGAGCCAGATATTCTGCTCGACGTTCCTGTTCCATATCTTCCTCAAACCAAGGACTAATAAGCGATAAGGCATTATTCTTTTTCATTCCCGCTTTATTCCATTCGTAATTCCGCTAGTCAGCATGTTTAAGACTCATGTAATTGTGCTTCAAAAAATAACCAACGTATGTCCTTCAAAGCTGACACCCTTGTACGTATTTATACTTAGATGGTTTCAGCATGTGTAGGTACTGCATTCTCGACGAGGATATCTATCGAAGAAATTTTTCCGTCAAAGGAAGAAATGCGATGTAACTCACGATATCGAATTTTTTCCAGGCCAATTGGGCAGCTGTTCTTCATTTATCATCATTTGCCGCCTACTTTGGGTATTGCTCTCCCATTCTCGGCCAAACCGATTCGACACGGCATAAAAATGGGAATGGAGCCCAATATTCTGCCTGAGCTGGCCACACGTAATCGGGCTCCGTCCCCATTTCGACCGCTGAGAACCTACCATTTTATCTCCTTAATAATCGCTGTGTTTCAAATAGACCCGAAATAAAAAAATATGCTAATACTGAAAAAATAATACAGTCAACTAATGTCAACAATTGCAATCTAAAGTATAAAAACAAAGCCATCCCAAGCAATAAAATGAATTTTACTATGAAGCTTGTTAGCAATGGGTTGTTTATTAAAGAAAACTTCGTTTCAAAACCTATTCTTTTTATAGCTTGCATTTCAACAAATAAACAATATAGAGAATTTATTGTTAATAATAAAACACAGAAAAACAGCTTTTTATTATCGAAAACAAGTAATGGTAATAGTAAATATCCCAGCACCCCAAAGGCCACAGATAATGCTATCCCAAACACATTAGCATTATCTAAAAATCTTTTTATATCCATAACATCTCCCCATTATATTAAACGCGATAAGGCGTGCCGGTAACCCGATAAGTATCTAGCAGAAAGTCAATTTGTATTCGTAAAAGATAATAATAGGGACGGTAATAATAGGGACGGAGCCCGATATTCTGTTCGATGTTCCTGTTCCATTGCTTCCTCCAACGGAAAATTGGGGACGTAGCCCGGTTTTCTGTCTAACGTTATTATTCATGTTCTTCACCGTATTCATTTCCTCCTCAAACCATAAAGGCATTTTCATCATAATAATAGGGGAAAAATGGGGACGGAGCCCGATATTCTGTTCGACATTCCTGTTCATCATTACACTCATTTCCTCATCAAGTTAAGATCACTCTGTCTCGTTATCTCATCGGCTTCTTTTTTCCTCGGACGCCCCGGCGTTCCAAGTCGAACCGATCTTGCAAGCGCCGCTTCGATTTCATCCTTGAACCGTTCGCTACCCAAGGCAGTACCGCTATTCACCGACTCACGAATCGCTTTTAGCGATGCCTCGTCCATTTGATGACGAAACAGTGCTTGATAAGCCGCCTGCCTGATCTCGTCAGTTGCGCCGAGAGCGAGATAGCACGCATGATCCCGTATCAATTCATTCATTTGACCTAACGCATGCGCTCTATAGCTCGACCATCTATAACTACTCGCATTCTCGACCATTCCCGCACGAACAGGATTCAGCTCGATGTACCGGTAGCACGTCAGCAGGTATCCTTCCGAATCAATCAGACTGGACTTATAACGCCCTTCCCATAACGTGCCGCTACGACGGTAGACGTGGTTCACGTATTGCACATAGCGGCTGCCAAGGTAGCGCATCAGGCATGACAGGCTTTCGTCGGTTTCTGGCGTGACCAACAGATGAACGTGGTTTGTCATCAGCACATAGGCGTGAATGCTACAGCCATATCGCATCGTGCCTTCCAAAAGGGTGTCCAGATAGGATTGATAGTCCTCGTCCGCGAAAAAACAGGCTGCGCGGTTGTTTCCACGCTGAATCACGTGTTGCGGTACACCTGCATATCTTACACGGGCTCTACGGGGCATTTTTCTTTCCTCTACATTAGAGTTATTTCATAACGCGACTGCGTAATCGGGCTCCGTCCCCATTTCGCCTCATTTCGCCTCGTTATCCTGAATACTCACTCCTGGAGGTATAACTCCATCAAAACCGTAGTTTGAATCACTCATTGATAACTCCTAAAAATCCTAAAAATTTTAATAATAATTTTTTAAAAATTTTAATTAAAAAATAACTTAGTGGTATGACACTTAGAAAAGCAATAGACGCATAAAAGAGCATCACAAGCCCAGCACCCAGATCGTCTTCCCCTGGAGATATCGGGTGATTTAATTCATATATATAACCAACAGTATTGACGGTAATAACAAATAGAGAAATGCTAATTAACAGAGAAACACAAAACGAAAGTAACCAAATAATTAATTTAATAATGGAAGACGTGCCACAATTATTTCTCATACTGTCTCTCGACCTGAATCAATGGGCTATGAAACAATGTGGTCATACTCGATTGTTTTTTCAATTTAATGAGCCCCATCCAAATAATAGAAATAATAGGGGACGAGAAATAATAGTAATAATAGGGGACGTAATAATAGGGGACGGAGCCCGATATTCTGTTCGATGTTCCTGTTCCATTGCTTCCTCCAACCAAGAGCTAATAATCGGGATACCAAGATTCTTTTTCATTCCTGCTTCCCCATATTTCATCATTCGTAATTCCGCTAGTCAGCTGTTGTTTAAGCCTCATATTATTGTGCTTCAATAAACAACCAACGTATGTCCTTCAAAGCTGACGCTCTTATACGAATTTATACTTAGATGGCCTCAGCATACGTAGGCACTGCATTCTCGACGAGGATATTTATCGAAGAAATTTTTCCGCCAAGGAAAAAATGTGATGTAGCTCACGATATCGTAGATATTGCCGCCGCTGTAACCGAATTCGGCGCGGGTGTAGGATTTCTTTGCAGCTCCCAAATCAAGCTCTCTGTTTCTGATCACGCGGCACTGCTTCAGCGATTTGTCCCCCTAATTGCACCAAGCCATCCACCTGCAAGGCTTTGGGCAATTGATGAGTAATAAAAATCATTGTCGCCTGGCCTTTAAGCTGGTTGATGGTTTTAGCGAAAGCTTCGGCTGTGATGGGGTCGAGGTTGCTGGTGGCTTCATCGAAGATGAGGATTTTCGGCCGTTTGAGTAAAGCGCGCGCAATGGCGATGCGTTGCTTTTGCCCGCCGGACAGCCCCGCGCCTTTTTCGCCGATTTCGGTCTGGTAGCCTTGCGACAGACTTTGGATATGATCGTGGATTTCGGCCATGCGGCAGGCGGTTTCGACATCTTCAAAGCTGGCGTGGGGAGCTGCGGCGATCAGGTTGTCATACACGGTGCCGGAAAACAGTATGGTTTCCTGCGGGACCACGCCGAATGCGTTGCGCAGCTCGTTGGCGGACAGAAAGCGGGTATCCACGCCGTCGATTTTGATGATGCCCTCGGCAGGCATCAGAAAACCGAGCAACAGTTTGGAGAGTGTGCTTTTGCCGCAACCGGACGGCCCCATCAGGGCGACGGTTTTGCCGGGCGGAATGATCAAATTGAGACCGCGATACAGCCACGGTTGAGTGTCGGCATAGCGAAAACCCAGCCCTGTGATTTCGATGCGCCCTTCGACTTGTGTCCGCCGTGTCGGCACCAGGGTATGCGGTTCGGGCGGGCAATCCATCAGATCGCCCAGACGTTTGACTGCGATGCTGGCTTGCTGGAATTCCTGATACAGGCCGGTGAGCCGTAACACGGGTTGCGAAAGCCGTGAGGAGAACATCTGGAATGCCACCAGCATGCCGATGGTAAAACCGTCGTTGTTCATCACCAGCAAGGCACCAACGACGAGAATGGCCAGCGTCTGGAATTGTTCCAACAGGTTGGATACGGTTTGATAAGTATTGGCGAGACTTCGGGTTTGATAGTTGGCGCCCAGGTAACCGGCCAGATAATCGCCGTAACGGCTTTCAAGTTGCGGCTCCATTTGCAGAGCTTTGACGGTTTCCATGCCGGCCACATATTCGGTGAGAAATGACTGATTGCGCGCACCTAACATAAATTGCTTGTTGAGCCGGGTGCTCAGTATGGGGGTAATGGCAAAGCTCAACCCGGCCAGCAAGGCGATCAGCGCGACGGCGATTAATGTCAGTTGCCAGCTATAAAAAAACATCACGGCCAGAAACACCACCATGAAAGGCAGGTCGAGAATCAGCGAAACGGCCGCGCCGGTGATGAAATCGCGGATGGTTTCGATGCCGTGCAGCCGCGCGATCAGCGTACCGGTCGGCCGATGCTGGAAGTACAGGTGCGGTAGCCGCAGCAAGTGACGAAAGACCGACGTCCCGAGCGCAGCGTCAACCCGATTGCCAGTATGCAGGATCAGTTGCTGACGAATCCAGCCCATTCCGGCAGAGAACGTCATGAAGATGAACATCCCTACACCCACCACTTGCAAGGTAGACAGGGTTTGATGCACGACCACCTTGTCGATGACTACTTGGGAGAACAGAGGCATGCCCAGGCCTAATAGTTGTATGGCTAACGAAGCCAGCAGTACATCACGCCAGATCGTTTTATGCTTCAGCAGCTCGGTCATAAACCACTTGAAACCGAATGGTTGACGCTTAAGGCCAGGATTGAGATCGGCGCCCTCTTCCGCTGGTTCGGGTATGGCTCTCTCAATGCTAATTACATCCGGCTCATAACGGGCAAGAAACTTGTCAACCGGAACGCTATGCGGCTGGTCGGTACCCGCAGAAAAATACGCTACCTGTTCTCCGTCACTTCGAATGATCAGAACCAGAGTCGTCGGTTCAGAGTGCGGTGCGAATGATTCCATCTTTTTAAAAGCAATAAACGGCAAAACCATTCGCTCGCATGACCGGGCATCGAACCGTGCGGTTTGCGTCTCCAGCCCCATATCGTTCAGCGCTTTAAGCAATTGGGTTAGAGTGTGTGGCGGCGGGTTTTGCCTAATCACCAAATCGGAATCAAATGGAATACGATGTAGCTGGCATAGGCTGGCAAGCAGCCAAACGAAATCGGCGTTGTTTATATCGCCGGGGGATGTGGTTTCCTGTTGCATCAATTCCTACTCTTGATGTTTTTTGTTTTGTTAAACAAAATTATAAAAGCATAGCCCCTCAATTAGAGCGCTAATACTGTAGCATACATTAAATTTTCTTAAATTCAGGAAAAAGAGCCAAATGTACTGAATTTGAAATATGGGCAAACAAGAATCCAAATCTACCGCCCAAAGAGCGGTTAATTACAACCAAACCTAGCAGCCGTTAAATCAAGCCGATCACGATCTGCTTAAGAATCTGCAACATAAAACCGAAAATACCATTGCCAAGGTCGTACTGGATCAATTGCTGTCCCTGCCTAAGGACGACAACCCAAAGCAACAATGGATCATCGATATTCTCTTTATCGATTGGCAACAAGCGCAATCGGTCAGAATTGAACTGCAGCGCGGCAACAAAAACAAACCGCAATCCGGCAACAGCGACTGGTCGGTTAATATCACCCTGACGCCGCCGGGACTGGATACCATCCATTGCATCGCTTCCTACCGGGACAATGTGATCAATACCTTTTTTAAAAGCCGGAACACGCAAACCACTGAGCTGATCAAACACAACCTCGATTACCTGAAAAATCAGCTTGAAGAACCAGGCCAGAAAACGGGACATAGGGACGTCCAAGTTGGAGCTCAAAAAACACAACCGACGCATCCTCATCAATTGTTCAAAAGAAACTATTTGATGATAACGCTTAGTTTTTAGAAGCCCAAAATTGTCATGTTATCCAATTCTTGCCCCCAAATAAGCACATAACGCATTCTATGAAATTGACTGCATAGGTCAGTTGATCGGCTAGCGTTCCTTACTTCACATAAAAGCAATTTACATCAAGAGACAAGTCTTAAGCTTTTTTAGGCCGGCAGATCTTGATTCGCAAGCGGCCGTTGTTTAATAGATACCAGATTTAAAAGCAAAAATAGGTAATTATACTAGACTAGTATTGATGAGCTAGCCCACCTAGAATACGGGCGTACTGCGGTTATTACACAGCCTTATCAGATATCTTTATTTAGTAACATCTGATGGTATTTCAATACACTACTGGATCATAATAATGAACAAATTTAACGAAAAAATATCATTAAAATCCCAGGCTGCGATTTTAATGATAATGACGGCCCTCCCGTTAACCGGTCAGGCGGAACGAGGTGGAAACGCCCCAACCGATAAGGCCCCCTCGGTGCCTGGAGAGTTGCTTGTACAATTTTTACCTGGCACTAATACAGCAGAGAAAGGTCGAGCACTAGGGCGTATAAATGCTGAAGTCATCGATAAAGTGGCGCTTGAAAATAACCGGAAAGATGGCGGCGGTGAATTAGTGTTAATCCGGCATCAACCGGACTTTACTCCAGCAGCAGCTCGACGCGAGATTGAATCCGATCCAGCCATTGAGTTTGCTGAGCCTAACTATATCTATACCCATCAGGCAATTTCAGATGACACCTATTACACCAACGGCTCGCTTTGGGGTATGAACAGCATGTCCAGTGAGCCTAGTAACGCATATGGCAGCCAAGCTAGTGCGGCATGGGCTACAAAAACTGATTGCAGCACTGTGTATGTCGGCATCATTGACGAAGGGTATATGTATACTCACACTGATCTTGTGGATAATGCTGGTAAAAACCCTAACGAAATTGCCGGCAACAAGATAGATGATGATAAAAACGGCTATATTGACGATGTGTACGGTTGGGACTTCGATGGCAACAACAATTCTGTATTTGATGGAACCGGCGATGACCATGGTACTCATGTGGCTGGCACCATCGGCGGCGTGGGTGGCAATGGAAAAGGCGTCGCCGGAGTATGCTGGAGTGTTAAACTTTTGAATGCCAAGTTCCTAGGCAGCAGAGGCGGAACCACTGCCAATGCGATCAAGGCGGTTGATTATTTCACCGATTTGAAGAGCCACCACGGCATCAATCTTGTCGCAACTAATAACTCCTGGGGGGGCGGAGGATATTCTAAAGGATTGTTCGAAGCCATTAATCGCGCCAAAGATGCAAATATACTCTTTGTAGCGGCAGCAGGTAATAGCAGTCTCAATATCGACACTTCACCATCTTACCCTGCCAGTTACAATAACGACAACATAATTGCAGTGGCCTCGATTACATCTACCGGTGGCCTGTCAAGCTTCTCAAATTATGGTCTTACATCGGTGGACTTAGGCGCACCGGGTTCGGGGATTGTTTCAACTGTGCCTGTTAAAAGCGGTAGAAACATCGTCTCCGGCTACGCGAACTATAGCGGCACATCTATGGCAACACCCCATGTGACAGGGGCTTGCGCTCTGTATGCCGCGTCCCATCCGGGCACTACAGCGGCTCTTATCAAAGATGCAATCCTAGGTAGCGCTACCCCCACTTCTTCGCTGACCGACAAAACGGTGACCGATGGCCGGCTAGACGTCACCGAATTCTGATTTTCCAACCATCCAGATTCTCTCCGAGGCCAGACCGATGTCTGGCCTTTTTGTTATCCGAAGCATCAGATTCCTCAGTCACTTTTTCAACTTACAATTTGAAAACTCATGACAACTCTATCAATACAGGGATAACGCTCAGGATAAAGAACAAGTGGTAACTCTGGTAAAAATAATTTTAGGCGCCTATCCCCAATCTCCAGATTGGGGATAGGCGTAAATGAAGCTCTAGTGTTAAGAAACAGAAAGCTTAAGCTTCACTAGAAAACCTTACAATTCCCGCGTTGCGCTGAATTTAATATCCGGCCAGCGTTCCTCGGCCAGTTGCAGGTTGACCCGGCTGTTGGCGACATAGACCAGATACCCGCCCCCGTCTTCGGCCAAATTGTCAAACGCCTTTTTCTTGAACTCTTCCAGCTTGGCCGGTTTGTCGGAGCTGACCCAACGCACGGTTGAGATGGGGATGGTGTCGTAAGCGCATTCGACGTTGTATTCGCTCTTAAGCCTGTACGCAGTAACGTCAAACTGCAACACACCGACCGCGCCCAAAATGAGGTCATTATTTTTTAACGGCCTGAATAACTGGGTCGCGCCTTCTTCGGTCAACTGCACCAAGCCTTTTTGCAGGGCTTTGGCTCTTAACGGATCTTTTAGCACCACCCGGCGAAATAATTCCGGCGCAAAATAAGGAATGCCGCCGTATTTAAGCGTTTCACCCTGGGTAAAGGTATCGCCGACCTGAATAGTACCGTGGTTATGCAAACCGATGATATCGCCGGGGTAAGCTTCTTCGACGCTCTTCCGGCTGTCGGCCTGAAAAGTGATGGCGTTGGCAACCTGAATGTTTTTACCGATACGCACATGATAAACCTTCATGCCCTTGTCGAATTTACCGGAACACACCCTTAAAAAGGCAATGCGGTCTCGATGAGACGGGTCCATATTGGCCTGCACTTTAAATACAAAGCCGGTAAAGTTAGGCTCATCCGGTAACACCTTACGCTGCTCTGCTTCTCGGGGTCTAGGCGATGGCGCATATTCAGCGAAGGCATCGAGCAATTCGATAATCCCGAAATTGTTAATCGCTGAGCCGAAGAAAACCGGCGTCAGGTGACCGGCCAGATAATCTTCAAGATCGAATTCATGACTGGCGCCTTTGACCAAGTCGATTTCATCCCTAAGTTCCTGGGCCTGATCGTCCAACAGTTCATCCAGCTTTGGATTGTCTAGACCTTTGATGACTTCAGCCTCGGCAATTCGGCCGCCGTGCTGGGCGCTGAACAGATGAATTTCATCTTTATACAGGTGATAAACACCCTTAAAGCGTTTGCCCATGCCGATAGGCCAGGTCATCGGCGCACATTTGATGTTCAGGACATTTTCGACCTCGTCCATCAATTCAATAGGTTCCCGCCCTTCTCTATCCAGCTTGTTAATGAAGGTTAAAATCGGCGTAGCGCGCAGACGGCACACTTCCATCAAATTAATAGTCCGGTCTTCAACCCCTTTAGCCACGTCGATCACCATCAGCGCGGAATCGACCGCCGTCAAGGTTCGGTAAGTATCTTCGGAGAAGTCTTCATGTCCGGGAGTATCGAGCAGATTAATAATACTGTCTTTATGCTCGAACTGCATGACCGAGGTAGTCACCGAAATACCCCGTTCCTTTTCCATTTCCATCCAGTCGGAGGTCGCGTGACGCGCCGCTTTCCGGCCCTTGACCGAACCTGCCAGCTGAATCGCACCTCCGAACAGCAACAGTTTTTCAGTGATGGTGGTTTTACCCGCGTCAGGGTGCGAGATGATAGCAAAAGTTCTACGACGCTTGGTTTCGGAGCTTATTTCAGTAATCGACATGTTTTACGCAAAAAATAGGTACGCACGGTACACAACAAAAAGGGTACCCGTATGTTAATGGGGAGCGAATGGATGATTGAAGGCTTTGATCAATGATGTAAAAAATCCTGTTGGTGAGCAATAGATATTAACGGCAGTTCTAACTAAAACCTGGACAAGATTTTTAAAAATACCGGAATAGCTTTAACTGACTGATTTTACCTAATTTACATAAAATAAGTAAGACTCAGTCTATTTGATTGTCAAATAAGCCCGCTGCTGATAAAGCCCAAGAGTATCAACTGGTAGGAAAGAGCACTTCTTACTGTTTTATACGCACTATTACCAATAGGAATACAGGGCCTTATGCATTAACTTGTGGCTATTATAGTGTGATTGCACCCTGCTAATTTATTACAGCTCTGAGTTAATAAGGCTTTTTATTATTTATAGATAAACTATTTTCTTGTTGTCCCTTCAGACTGGGCGTCTGTTCATTATCATGGATTTTACGAGGACTCATATGAATACAAATTTCCGGATTGGACTGATTAGTGATGATCCCTATCATCAAGGATTATTAAAAGGATACTGTCAAGCACATCGCTATAAGTTTTTTGAGTCGACCACAGACAGGGAATCCATTAATAAAATGATTCAAATACAGCCAAACATAATTATTCTTACTGACAGCCTGGTGCAAAATCAAGATCAAAAAAGCAACTTTGACTTGATTCGCGACATGAGTGTTAATCATCAAATTCCGGTCTGTTATTTACGTGATATTAATAAAGCCACCAGTCTACCCAACGAAGCCATTTGCTGGCTAGATGCAACTTTAGATGCTCCACTGGATGTCAATCAGCTAAAAGATTATCTGCACAACAAATTCAAGCTTCATCATCGATTTATTCAGGAAAAAAGAAATCATGAAAGACGAGCCGTTTTTGATCGCAGGATGCTAAAGTCTGAGCACCAGAACGGATCTACCTACAATAATCAATCGATTAAAAATTTACCTTCTAACGACCATTGTTTCATGGTCGAACCCTTCCAAATTGACCAACGCTCTAAATCCGTCCTGTTTAACGGAAAGTTATTAAACTTAACTCGAAAAGAATATGAGCTTTTTGAGTTGTTGGCGAAAGATATTGATCGGGTATTTATGACCAACGAAATTATCAATCACCTCTGGCCTGAAAATAACCGGGCAACCAAATCAGATCTATATCAGTACATGCATTTATTAAGAAAAAAAATTGAAGACGATCCGAATAACCCTCAATGGATTTTGACTGTGAAAGGTTTTGGATACAAATTGAATGTGGCTGCACCTAGTAAAGTAAACTAACCAAACATTTAAACAAGTCAGCAAATCATCTTAGAATCAGGACGACGACAAGATCATATGATTTTTACTATCGGACTCTAGAGCAAGGATTTGTGAAGACATTTTATTACAGCCATCCTGATTTTCTTTTGCATGAAACAGGTATTGGTCATCCCGAATGCGCCGACCGACTCAGAAGTATAGAAAAAGCATTGGCTGCACCGGAGTTCTCGAATTTAATCCGCCAATCGCCGCCACTCGGCACAGAAGAGCAAATCAGGCTGATTCATCCTCAGTCGCATATTGACGCCATTCTTGAAGCCATCCCCAAACAAGGCCAACACTATTACGATCAAGATACGGTGTTGTCGCCTGGATCAAGACTAGCCGCTTTTCGTGCCGTTGGCGCTGTTTGCGATGCGGTTGATCAAGTCTTGACCGGCAAAGCCGACAATGCATTTTGCGCCGTACGTCCTCCAGGTCATCATGCGGAACCCCAGCAGGCAATGGGATTTTGTCTATTTAACAATATAGCGATTGCGGCTAACTATGCGCGTCAACATTATCAGCTCGAACGTATCGCCATTGTCGACTTTGATGTCCACCATGGTAACGGCACGCAGGCGGCTTTTTACAATCAGCCGAGCGTGCTTTATGCATCCAGCCATGAGATGCCGCATTACCCGGGCACCGGTCATCCTTCTGAAACCGGGGTCGGCAATATTATCAATGTGCCGCTGGCTACGGGTGACTCCGGCATAGAGTTCAGGCAAAAATACGCCAGCCTTATTTTGCCTGCATTGAAAAATTTCAAACCTGATTTACTGCTGATTTCAGCCGGCTTCGATGCCCATAAAGATGATCCGTTAGCTTCGATCAGGTTGGTTGAAGATGATTTCCAATGGGTTACGCAAGAATTCATGAGCATTGCAGACAGTTGTTGCAATGGCCGGATTATTTCAGCGTTAGAAGGTGGCTATAATCTTAAAGCATTAGCTGCCAGCGTTGCCGTTCACGTCAAGACATTAATGAACCGGCCGGGATAATATCAAATAGCCGATATTATCCCGTTAGCCGCAGAAAACTAAAAATTGCTTTACCTGACTGTTACCATATCCAATTCCCACGCTTTATTATCTGATCAACTTGGTTTCTTTGATGAAACTTAGTAACAAATGGCTTAAATTTTATCGTTCTCTGGCATGCGCTCTGATCACGCTGCTGTTCATGGCTCACACGGCCCATTGGCTACGTATATGATCCCAATGTACGGTATCTCCATAGAACCCATGCTGCCATGGCTCTGGGTAAACAATTATGCTGTCGTTTAACGGATAATCTCCGCTTGCATGCATAAGGGATAAGTTGGGCTAAGTTCGGCGTCTTGAACGAGAATTTTAGGCTCAACGTGGTCTTGGCGGTTGAACCATAACCGGCACCACATGGGCAGCATATCCACATCATTGGGGTCGACGGATTTAGGGTCTATTAAGTAGCCATTTTCAAAAGTCAACGCATAAGAACCTACAGGGATAGCGGCATGTGTGCCCTTGCCGCCATCGCCGCCGTATACCATGACTCCTTCTTGACCAACAAAAAACGGCACTTGGATGGCCCGGATGACATCGGGAGCAAATTGCACAGCTTCATTAAGTCTAATCTCGGCAGTCAAATCTGCTGATTGGCCCACGACAAAAAAGCCGACACAATTTGGCCTCCAAACAAACCCTTGATCACAATGCAACTCTTGAATGTGACTAGCTTCTATATCTGGCGGATTATTAACCCAAATTATCGCAAAAAGCGTGCATACATCGAAAGCTGGGATAACCATGATGGCTTACACCGCAATATCTTAAGGAACAATCAGCTCTAACATATCACCATCTTCAAAAGCACGAAGAGGGCCTCTTCCAATCGCCGCCCCTTGCCCTCGATTATCTTTCACAAAAAAGGGTCTGACCCCTTTATTTCTTAATTTAAGTTTACTCTGACCCCCAGCTATTACATTTGACATAAAAGAAGGTGGAAAATGTCAAATGTAAGGCCTGACCCCATCTTTTCCAATAGCCTTGCACTTATAAGCTTAGGATCATAGTGGATTGCCTAAGGGCAAGATCACTTTACGAAGAGGGATTAGCCAGCTCATCCATTGCATCTTCATCCCCCATTTCAGATGCTCGTTTAAACCAAAATTGAGCCCACTTAGTGTTTCCTTGTTGCTTATAAGAAACTGCCAGATTATACGCCGCCTCTGGGACTCCCTTTTTTATCGCAAGATTATACCAATGTGCAGCATGTTTACGGTCTTGTTCAACCCCTTCACCGGCATCATACAAGTTAGCTAGATTTACTTGAGCCTGAGGATTCCCAAGTTTCGCCGCTCGTTGGAAAGCAAGGAAAGCTTCCTGAAATTTACCTTTTTCATATAAATCGCAGCCGTATTCCAGCTCAGCACGATTTTTAGGCAATATTTTTTCTTAGTAGACATTATGGACATTTCTTGGGCAAATATGGTGCAAAAAAGGGTCTGACCCCTTTATTTCTCACGTGTCATAAGGCCTGACCCCTTCTACGTTGTTCGGTGACCAATGAATATAACCTTCTCCATCATAGGCACCAACAACTTCTAGTATATTTTTGAACAAATCATATTTTGAATTCGTAACACAATCTTTAATATCAATAGATTTGTCTGATTCAAAAACAACGCACAAAAAATGCCACGAAACTCCAGTTTCTCTAATTAAGTCTCTCAATTTTAATTCCGCGGCCTCTGTATCAAAAACCCAATGATAGACCTCATCATTATTCGCAAGACATGAGTCGTGACCAGCTACATTTTCTGCACTTCCCATTACATCATCAAATATTGCAATAGACGCAGCATTTAACTTCAAGGTTCTTAGTATCCTATCGGACAATGAGTTGTCAGAGCCTTTGCCAAATCCCCAAGAAAAATCAGCGATATCTTCGGCATTTAAATCTGAAGGAACAACAGAAAAGACACTGCCAACACTTAAATCTACTTGAGATTTTACAAATTGACATAAGGAATTATCAAAATCAAGCACCCTTAGAATGTGCTTGACAGCCTTTTCCCTAGCCATGCCTAAGATTAATTGAACTGATGAATTTTCCATTACTTCGGCCATATCACTCCATCAGAGCAAAAAAAAGGGTCTGACCCCTTTATTTCCCAGGCGGCTTTGGAAGAATACCGAGCGCTTACTCAACACCAGCTTGCAATTCGTTAATTTGGCTTTCTTAGCGCTATTATTGCGAAGATATTGAACAGGTTCTAAGAAGAGAATAGGTTCGAGGCTCGTTTTCGGTGGATTGTTATGCGAACCTGTCTTACGGTCTTATTACATCATCAACCCTTGTGAAGGTGAATTGAGACAGGTCGTCAACGTTATTAGTTACAATGGAAATACCAAGTATTGGAATGTCAATCAATAAATTGGTTTGATAAGGACTCGATATCAAACTATCAAATCCACCGACTTTAACAATCTTAATATCATTATTATTAGGATTGTTCAGGAGTTTTTCTAATACTGATTTAGACTTTGCAACATAATCAGAATTCATTTTGCAAAAAACAACTTTATTATTAGCATCCAATTTCTTAACAACAAAAAACACTAAACAACGCGACTGATTTGATAGACCATAAGGAATATAACCATATGAAAGCTCATAGTTATCTTGTTCGTCTTTTTTATAAACAACTAGCCAATTTTTAGGTTTTTGTATCAAAGCGTTACTAATCTTTATTGAGTTAAATGACTCTAAATATATTTGTAAATTGCTAAAGAAATATTCAGAGTTTAGCAGGCTAACAATAACGATTAGTCCAAGACATAAGGCAAAATAAACAGTCTTTACTTTTTTCATCATCTTACTCACCACGATACGACATTAAGTAGCAACTAACCTATTTTTCTATTTTTCTTGTTGGACATTTAGTCGTTAATGGTCCACTTGCTGATGTTCCTGGAGTATCAGCGCCTGCCATTGCTGCTTTAGCCCCTGATTTAGCAACTCTTTGCATAGCATCATTTATAGCATTTTCATCAAAATTATCAGGGATTTTAGTACCGTTCATAATGGCCGAGAGAGCTTGATCTTGAATATTCTGAGTTTCTCGAGCATTATTAACTTCATTAGCATAATCATGCATAGTATTATGATAATTATAATATCCATATGCAGCTAATGTTGCTGTTAATGCCAGACCGATAGCTACTGGATTATTGCCATCAGGATCTATGTAATTAACAGGATTATTACGCACATAGCTATAAAGATTAACCCCACCCTGCTCCCCAATCGGATCACGGCTCAGCCACCGGCCTATGCCGGCATCATAAGCCCGGTACGGCGCCAGCGCAAGGCCGCTGGCCTGGTGGCTGAAATGGCCGGTATAGCCGAAGTCGCTGTCGGCAGCGGAACCTGACAGCACGGTACGGCGGCCGTAAGGGTCGTAGCGATAGCCGGCTTTGAGGCTTCCTGCGGCATCGGTGACGGCGCGCATTGAACCCAAATGGTCGCGGTGATAGTAAAAACCTACTCCGTCCCGGCTTTCGCCGTCGCCGTAGTAGCGGGTGGCGTTGCCGGTCAGGTTGTCTTGCTTGCCGCACAGTGTCGTGCCGCAATAGACGAGGCGTAAATCCTGGGTCAGGACGCCGTTGCTTTGGTCCTGAAGACTGATTCTTCGACCCAGGGCGTCATAGCCAAAGTCACTGCGCGTTGCCGGATTGGCGGGATCTTCGAGGGCAATCAGGCGGTTTTCGGCATCCCAGAGGTATCGACGATTGCCGAGCGTCGAGCTTTGCCGCTCATTTTGATTGCCTTCCAGGTCGTAACTGTAGCTGTCGCTGCCGTTGCTCAACAATTGGTTGACGTTGTTGTAGGTGGCGTTGCTGCTGCGGCTGCCGATGATTTCCAGAGAACGGTTGCCGCCGGCGTCATAAGCGTAGGCAAAAGCGGCGGCACTGCTGTCTCCGTGGCCGGGCGTCGGCGGAATGGCGGAGACAGCGGACGTTGCCGCAGAGCGCTGACCGCCGGGCACGGCGGGAATCGCCGGGATGGCTCCGCGTCGGCCACTGCTGCTGCCATCGGTGACCTGGAGCAATTGGCCGATAGCATCGTAAGCAAAGCTTTGTTGGGCGGTTTCCAGTCCTGAGCGTTGCCAGCTGACGATCTGGCCGGTGGCGTCGTAGTTGTAAACGTTGCCAACCAGCAAATTGCCTCGGCTGTCGACGTGGTTGAAGGTTTTGTTGCGGAAATCGCCCAAGGCATCAAAGTAGGTAGCTTGGCTTTGGGCGTTGTTCGGGTAAGCCGTTTGTTGCAGGCGGGTGGAGTCGGCTTCATAAAGGTATTGGAACGGGCCGAGGTCGGTGTCGTTGCGGATGATGCGGCCTAGAGAATCGTAGCTGATGGTGTTGACCGTCTGGCTGGCGTCGGGTTTGACCAAGGTGGTGCTGAATGGCCGTGTTAACGCATCATAGCCATAGGCGACGGCAAAGGCATCGGGGCCGACTTCTCTCGCCAGACGCCCGGCACCGGGCGTCCCCACGGGATGATAGCTCAAGGTGGATTGGCCTTGGCCGTTATCGAAGGCAATCAGGCGGGGGTAGGCGCTGTCGTATTGATAATTACGCACAGGCGTCGGGTTTTGCGCGTTAGCATAAACAATGCGAAGCAACGCGTCGTCTTTGGCGTAGCTGTAGCGGCTCTCTTGCAGCAGGCCGTCAATCTTGGTTTTCAGCCGGCTGGTGGTGTTCTCATAGAAGTAGTCCAGTCCCTGGCCGTCCGCATAACGCTTGCCGATCAGCCGGCCTTGGACATCGTGGCTAAAAGTCGTGGCTTGACCTAAGGGGTCGGTCAAGCTGGCCAAGCTGCCGCAACCGCACCAGGTATAGCGGGTTATTTGATTCAGCGCATCAGTGCTTTGTATGAGCTGGCGTTGCCCGTTGTAGAGGTATTGACTGGTGTGGCCTAGCCGGTCGCTATCGCTGACCAGGTCCAACTTGTCGTAAACGAGAGTGCGGTGACTGCCGTCGGGATAAGTGATCTGTGTCACCCGGTCAATCGCATCGTAGTTGTAGCTGAGCGTGTAAGCGCTGTCGTCCGTCGCTGTGGCGATGCGCCCCATGTTGTCATAGGTGTAACTGATTTGAGTGCGGCCTAAAGGGTTGACCTCGCGGAGCAGATACCCTTGGGCATCGTATTCGTAGCGCTTTGTTTCGTTCAAGGCGTTGGTGGCGCTAAGCAACTGCCCGGCGCTGTTCCAGTTGATTGTGGTGATCGCGCCGCCGGCATCTTGGTAGGTCAGCGGGCGGTGTTGAGCGTTATAGGTGAGTTCGGCGAGCAGGTCATAGCCTGTACCTTTTTTTTGCTTAATGCGCAACAGATGGATGCCGTCGCTACTGTATTCGTACACAGTCTCGCGGCCCAAAGGATCAACCGCTTGGGTCACTTTGCCCAAGGCGTTATAGCTGTATTGATACAGTTGCGTGGACCCGTCGTCGAGCACCCGGGCGACTTGCTTGGGCTTTTCGAGCATGCCGGGAACAGTGCCGCCGCCCCAGGTTTGGCCCGGATAGCTATACCAGACGCGATTTTCCAGGGGTTGTTTTTCGCTTTCTTTAACGGCCACCGAGACCGAGGTATTGATGCCGTGCAGCCAGTGCGTCAGACGGGCTTTGGTGTAATCGCCCGGCGCCATTTTCATCGCATGCTTATCCCAATAAAAGCTGTTGCGACCGTTAATATAGGCGTTGAAGACCGGCGTCAGCCCTTGCGGCACAGTCGATTCGCTAAAAGGGATGCCGGGAGCGCCGTGCAGGTATTCGAGGCGCTCTTTGTCGCCTTGACTGTCGGTGGCTTCCAGCCAGCGGGAAGTGCCGTTTTCGCCATAGGCAAAAGCGGTGGTGCCGTAAGGCGTGGTTAAGCCAGTGATGAATTGGTTAGTACCATATGCCAGTTGGGATTGGATGCCGATAACATCGGTGATGGATGTCAATTGCCCGACGTCGTTATAGACAAACGCGGCAGAGCGCCCGAACGGGTCGGTGACCTTGGTAATTTTGTAGGGATCGACGCCATTTTCATAAGCGATCGCCGTATTCTGCCCGAGTGCGTCGGTGATTTGGACAATACGAAGACTGCTGTCGTAGCTTAAGGTTACCGCATTACCTTGTGCATCGCGTTTTTCAGTCAAGAACACTTTGCGTGGATAAACGCTACCACCGTCGGGCTGGGCAAAAATGTCGACACTGCCGTCCGGCCAACGCAATTCGTAACGCACCGGCACGGTTGAGGTGCGCACCAGCACCGAACGCGATGTGGCCTGCGGCGCATAGCTTTGGCTGGCGGCGCTATAGCCGGTGTGCATTTCCGCACCACCGCCGGCAACGTAGCGCTTAATATCGCGGGCCGCAAAGCTAGGGTCATCCTCAAGATAAGTAAGCCAGTTGAAAGTCCATTTAGTGCCTAAATTGGCATAGGTGAAGTTGGCGGGCTGGTTGGCTTCCCGCTGGTTGTAGGTAACGGTGAACCGGACAGATGGGCCGACGGGCGGTGCATAACCGACCGGCGTGTCTTCAATATTGAGACTGACCAGTAAGGTATGGAAGTTGTACTGACACATCGGCGTGGAGCAAGGCGGCTTGGCTTTATCGTTGTCAGGTGTGGTAGCGTTGTTGTCGGAGCTGCCGGTGTAGCCGCGTCCATAGATTTTGCCGGCTTCGGCCAAAGTGACCGGGGCATAGCCTTGGGTCAGCTTGCCTTCCGGAATCAGCATAATAAGCACTTGAACCTTTTAAATCTAACATTCACCCTTGTTATGTTTTTATTGAAAAACCCCGCTTAATCTCCTATCCTCCCTGATGAGGTTTGGGCTGAGGTTAAAGCCTTTGCTCACTATGCTTAAACTACTCGCATTGGAGACTGTATGAAGATTGGTATACCGAAAGAGATCCACCCAGGTGAAAAACGTGTGGCTACTACGCCCGAGGCCGCTGAACAAATTATAAAACTGGGCTTTTCCGTGCTGGTCGAAAGCGGCGCGGGGCTTAACGCTAATATTTCCGATGAAGCTTATAAAGAAGTGGGCGTCGAGATCGTCGACAATGCCAAGGCGTTGTGGGAAAAGGCAGACATTGTCATGAAAGTTCGCGCACCGGAGCAGCACCCTGAACTGGCGCTTGACGAAATCGATCTGTTGCCTGAAGGCGGGCGTTTAATCAGTTTTATCTGGCCTGCACAAAATGAACAATTGATGCAGAAACTGGCGGCCAAAAATGCCACGGTGCTGGCGATGGACAGTGTGCCGCGCATGTCCCGGGCGCAAAAACTCGATGCGTTGAGTTCGATGGCCAATATCGCCGGTTATCGCGCTGTCATTGAAGCGGCGCAGCATTTTGGCCGTTTTTTTACCGGACAGATTACCGCTGCCGGAAAAATCCCCCCAGCCAAAGTGTTGGTGATCGGCGCCGGTGTTGCAGGTCTTGCCGCGATCGGTACGGCTAAGGGCATGGGGGCTATCGTCAGGGCTTTCGATACCCGGCCTGAAGTTAAAGAGCAAATTGAAAGCATGGATGCCGAGTTTCTGATGCTGGATTTTAAGGAAGAAGGCTCCGGCGCCGGCGGTTACGCCAAAACCATGTCCAAGGAATTTATAGAAGCTGAAATGGCGTTGTTTGCCAGACAGGCGATGGAAGTGGACATTATCATCACCACTGCGCTGATTCCGGGCAAACCGGCTCCCAAACTGATCACCGAAGGCATGGTTAAGTCGATGAAGCCGGGCAGCATCATTGTCGATTTGGCCGCCGAACAAGGCGGCAACTGCGCGTTGACCGGGAAAGATCAGGTCGTGGTAAAACATGGCGTGACGATTATCGGTTATACCAATTTACCCAGTCGTTTGGCTAACCAATCGAGCCAGCTTTATGCGACTAACCTCAGGCATTTGTTAACGGAACTCTGCCCCGAGAAAAACGGCACGATTAACGTCAATATGGATGATGAGGTGATTCGCGGCACTACGGTTATAAAGGAAGGAAAAATCACTTGGCCACCACCACCGCCTAAACTTTCCGCCGCCCCCGCCCCGCAAACCGAGGCTCCCGCTTATGTTTCAGAACAAGAACCCAAAAAATCCATCATCCCGAACTGGGTTAAGCAAACTATTCCGTTAGTTATTGGCGGTTTGGCACTGTTCGGCATCGGCTCGGTCGCCCCGGCATCGTTCATGTCGCATTTTACCGTGTTTGTGTTGGCGTGTTTTGTTGGTTACCAAGTGATCTGGAATGTGACCGCATCGCTGCATACCCCTTTGATGAGTGTAACCAATGCAATCAGCGGCATTATCGTAATCGGTGCTCTGGTTCAGGTTTCTTCACCGGACCAAAATATCCAGATCTTGGCCGGACTAGCAATACTCATTGCCTCTATTAATATTGCCGGTGGCTTTTTAGTTACTCGCCGTATGTTAGAAATGTTCAGAAAATAAAAGGAGAATATGATGTCCCATAGCTTAGTTACGATGTCTTACATCGTCGCCACCATTCTGTTCATTTTTAGCCTGAGTGGTTTAAGTAATCAAGAAACAGCACGACGCGGAAACTATTACGGCATGTTAGGCATGGCGATTGCAATTATCGCTACCGCTTTAAGCGCGTCGGTTACCTCGTACACTATTTTAATTATTGCCTTGTTAATCGGCGGTGCTATCGGCGCCAGGGCCGCATTAAAAGTCGAAATGACGCAAATGCCTGAACTGGTCGCGATCATGCACAGCTTGGTCGGTATGGCCGCAGTGCTGGTCGGTTATGCCAATTTTATGGATACTTCTGCAACGCTGACCGGTGTAGAAAAAACCATTCATGAAATCGAAATTTACATTGGTATTCTGATCGGGGCCGTGACTTTTTCAGGTTCGGTGATTGCATTTTGCAAACTCAGCGAACGCATTAGCGGCAAACCGATGTTATTGCCGGGCCGTCATTGGCTCAACCTGGGCTTATTGATTGGAGCTATCGTTTTGGGTTGGATGTTTTTACAACAAAGCGAAACCGGCGGCGGTTCTATGCCACTCTTGATTATGACGGCGATTGCACTATTGTTCGGCATTCATATGGTTATGGCTATCGGCGGTGCCGATATGCCGGTGGTGGTATCGATGTTGAACAGTTATTCGGGATGGGCCGCTGCGGCAACCGGTTTTATGTTAAGCAACGATTTATTGATTGTGACCGGCGCATTGGTCGGCAGCAGCGGCGCGATCTTGAGTTACATCATGTGCCGTGCGATGAACCGCAACTTTATCAGCGTGATTGCCGGCGGTTTTGGCACCTCGGGTGGCGAAGCCGCAGTTATTGAAGGCGAAGTCACGCCGATCAACGCAGAAGAAACTGCACAATTATTGCTGGATGCGAAAACCATCATGATCATTCCCGGTTACGGTATGGCCGTTGCCCAAGCTCAGCATACGGTTAATGAAATTACCAAGCTGCTCAGGGATAAAGGCAAGAAAGTCGGTTTCGGCATCCATCCGGTTGCAGGTAGAATGCCAGGGCACATGAACGTGCTGCTAGCCGAAGCCAAAGTGCCTTATGATATCGTTTATGAAATGGACGAAATCAATGAAGACTGGGGTCATGTTGACGCATCAATCGTGATTGGCGCTAACGACATTGTCAATCCATCAGCATTGGATGATCCGAACAGCCCGATTGCCGGGATGCCGGTACTGGAGTGTTGGAAAGGCGGAACTACAGTGGTACTTAAACGCAGTATGGCATCAGGGTATGCCGGCGTGGGTAACCCGCTGTTTGTACTGGAAAATACCCGAATGCTGTTTGGCGATGCCAACGCGACCATGCAGGCGGTGTTAAAAGCATTGAAAGGGTAAAAACTGCAAGTTGGGGGAAGCTTATGCAACTCCCAACATTTCATTCTTTAGTTAAATTTTTAAAGCCTGTTTATCCAAAACAGTCCCACCGTATTCCACGCGATCCCGGCCATTATGTTTGGCTTGATATAAGGCGGAATCCGCTGATTTAATAAGTCTTTCAACAATTTCATCGGCCATTGGTATTGATTGACCATCCGGCATATAAGTTGATACGCCTATAGAGACGGTAACCGAAACGGAAATATCATTAACTGCGATAACCAACATCTGTATGGCTTTGCGTACTCTTTCCGCTGTTTCCAAAGCCTTGGCTTCGTCAGTATTAGACAGTAAAGCGACAAACTCTTCTCCGCCGTAACGGACAAATACGTCATGATCCCTGAGCTGGTGCCGTATGGTGGCGGCTACCAGAGACAGCACCAAATCACCGCCCTGATGGCCATGCCGGTCATTGATTGACTTAAAAAAATCAATATCGAAGAACTGGCAGGATAATGGCTCTGCATTGCGCTGACTGCGCTTTAATTCTTCTCCGATACGCTGTTCAAAGAAACGCCTGTTATTAACGCCTGTTAATACGTCGAGATAGCTGACCCGTTTTATCTCTTCGACATGAAGATTGTTTTCCAGACAAACGCTGACAATAGAACTGAGATGTTCAATAAAATCTGTACCCATATTATCGGCAAATCTTTCAAGCTGATGACTTCCGAGATTTAAAGTTCCGAGGTACTTGTCCCGCCGAGTTAAAGGCGTAATGGCGACGCTGGCAGGTTGTTTTTCAATATTCGGAAAAAAGTCGGCGCAGTGGGCAGGATCAAAAACGCCAATATAGGGTTGAGTGGCCACTGAATCTAAAAACTCTGTATTGTCCAGCAGCATTAGCCCTTTTTTTGAAATATAGGGGTAACCGTTATCTTTAAGGGTCTTTGCGATCTCACCGGTTTCATCGGCTAGGCACAAGCTGACCACATCAAGATCAAAATATTTTTTTGTCTCTTCAAGCAAATGATCGATGATGTCCGGTAGGGCATTGAGCTTTAGCAATCTTATCTCGAATGCCTGGAACTTCCGCAAGGTGGCGCTGTTAAGTTGTACCCGCTCAAGCATAGTTTCCAAATGGCTTTGCAGCGCGACTAAACCGGTAGCTAAATCTTCTTCCAAGTGATTCTCTGAATAAATTAAAGTGGCCCCGTAAGCCTAGCAGTTGAAAAAAAACTCAACGTGTTCTACTGCACAATTCTTTGAGAGCTTACTCTTTTTTAGCCGTTGTTCTGCGACTATCATTTTTGCTTTCCGTACATAGTCACGAGAGCTTTCGTTGACCGGCAAGAACAATCGTTTATCGTGTATGCAAGTTCAACAAACGGTATGCTCTTGGCATATTTTCTCACTGTCGGCTGGGCTAAGCTGTTCTTTGGTTAAGCCACAAACAAAACCATCTGAAGTTTTGGTGAAATATTTACAGGTTTTACAAAGTCCGAAAGATTGGGACTTGTTGGCTTTTTGTAGTGCAGTCAATGCGTTAACAAAAACATTCTCCTGGCTTTCATCTTTGTTGAATATTGCCGAGGCTTGACTGTATAAATCTGTCGGGCGAGCTTTATTCAAGATATCATCGCCTTCTGCCAAAAGGCTAAGATGCACCATGCGCCGGTCATTTACATCGGCTGTTTTTTTTATATAGCCCTTTTTTTCGAGCAACAGCAAGGTTTGGGAAACGGTGCCGCGGGTCATGCCCAGGTAATTGGTTAGCGCAGCGGGGGTATCGCTATAGCGGTTGCAGCGCGACAAATAATCCATTACCTGCAAATGAACCGGTTGCAAGCCAATTTCTGTACACTTTTTACGTTCTTCAGACCGGATCAGCGCTGACATTCGCTCGATCAGGTCAAATACATCAATTTTTTCCATAGAGCCTGTAAACATTTATTAATGTTGACAAAAAAAGATATTTTATCATAATTTTTTAAATATCGATTCGATATTATGAATGTGGATTTTCACTTGTTTTCTCCTCATTTGCATTCATTCCTTGCCGCTAAATAAGCTATAGCCGCAGCAGGGGCGCAGTCTGCGACAGTCATATCTGATTGAATTGCCGGTAAGGGGAATAAATCAGAGAAGTCCAGATAAGGACGACTCAGATTCGATGCAATCTGTTTAACCAGAAATCGCCCTACCCCGGCACCGATCAATGGACTGTCTTGCGGAAGCGCTTGTTGGCATAGTCGGATTTCGCAGCCGCGTTGTATTTGTTGTATTTGCCGGTCTCTGATATTTTCAGCAAATAATTGCCAGCGAGGCAGCTCATCAGCAGAAAAATCACAACCTATCATCCGAGATAAACGTCTGGCGCTGGCTAAAACTGTTTTTTCCGCGCCGTCGGCCGTGTCGGTTTGATCATGCCTGTCATTGAGTTCGCCGGTAACCCGATACACATCGGCCATGGTGGCGAAATACTCAGCCATTAGGCCTATTTTTTGGCCTTGATCCTGTGCTGTTTGGGTAACGGCCATCACAGCAGTTCTGATGATGCCGGTATAAATCAGTTCTTGAGACACTAAACGCTGATAATCGGTAAAACCTTCCGCCAGCACGTGCCCACGATTGAGCAGGAGTATATCCGTTGTGGTACTGCCGCAATCGACGAAAAGCCCATTGCTTAGCTTTTGCGCGGCAAATGAGGCACTGGCCAACCAGTTAGCCGAGGCGATAGATGGATAATATTTTGCGTCAATCTCAGAGAGCTCCAGAAAGCCTTCATGGCCTGCAAAAACCCGTATTTCAGCGTCGGACAACAGCTTGGTCATGGCTTGGATGATTTGTTTAACGCCATGTTCACGACTATCAAACAAATCCACTAATTCGCCGGTCATGGTCATGGCATGGCGCCAATTTGAAGCTGACGTTTTCAGCATAATAGCGTTTACAGCATTTTGCAGTTGATCCAGCCCTTTCCATAACGGACACGGCTGCTGATAAACAGCAATAATCTGACCGGCTCTGATGAATGCTGCTTTGACATGAGCACCGCCAATGTCCCATCCGATAATATTAGCTTGCATGAATTTTCTGTTTGGCTTGAATGATAATAGGTCTGTTGAAAGCTGGGTTGAGATTCGGCTCGCCATGCAGCAACTGTAAAACTGACTCGGCAATATTGATGCCTAAGGCCTCGTGTATACCGACAAATGAAGTGGTCAGACGAGGATTTATTTCAAGCACCCATGTTGTATCGTTTGCTATCAGATCTATGCCCACGTATCCCCATAACTCAGGCAAAACCTGGGCTATTTTCTCAATCAATGGCTGATACAGGCCAAGCTCTGGATGATGATTCACCACGATGTCTGTCAAGTGATATTGCTGATTAATGAATTTGAAACGCTGCAAATTGGCACACACTAACCAACCACGGCCTTGCTTGAACAAACACGATAAACTGGTTTTTGCGCCTTGAAGATGCGGCTGAATAACATATCGACCTTTTCGCATAGCCATCTGTTCAAAGTCCAATCGGGTAGTGAGGACATAACTATCCTCGCAGCCCACGCCGTCAATCGGTTTAACCACCCATTCGCCAGGTAAATATGCGCCTTCAAACATATCGGTAGGAACTGCGGCTATATGATGCCGGTTGAGCAGCTCATAAGTTTTGAGTTTGTTGCCGGCAATTGCAACGGCCGTTGCCGGCGATGTCAATAATATCCTGCCTAATGATTCAACCGTTTGACACAGGTCTTGTAAAATACCGTCAAACTCCGGTGCTATCGGCCATACCAAATCGCACTGCTCAACCAATTGCGCAAATTCTTCTGCAATATCATGCTCCGGCCTGATGGTAACGACATTTACGCCAGTCATGGTAGCTAAATCGTTAAGCCGCCAATCCAGCATGACTGTGACTTCGAGGTTGTCTGAGCGAGTTTGGTTTAATCTGTCCAAACTGTCGAGTAAGGCATTACGCATCAAACGCCCTTCCCTTACCAGAGAATCCGGCAACTCCTGCTTATTAAAGCCGCCGCCAGTGATATACTCGAATACCAGAATTTTCACAATACTCAAAAAACAGCTATAAAATAGAACGTTACATTATATCACCAGCAAACTCTGCTTCATGAAAATAATCCCGGTAATAGATTTAAAAAACGGCATTGTCGTTCACGCCCGGCAAGGCAATCGCGAGCATTATGAACCCATTAATACCGACTTGTGTAAGTCGTCTGATATTTTTCAGGTGATTGAGGCATTCCTGGGGGTTTATGCGTTTGACAGCTTTTATATTGCAGACCTGAATGCTATTACTCATCAAGGGAATCATGACCTGTTAATAGCCGACGTGCTGGTTCGTTATCCGCAAATAATGTTCTGGATAGACAAGGGGTATCGAAAATATGAGGAGGGCGTACCGACCGTCAGTAACACTCTGCCTGTTTTAGGAAGTGAATCTTATCAAAATGAGACCATTTCAGAAATTAAAGCTTATAAAAACAACTTTATTCTGTCTCTGGATTATTCAAATACTAATGCTTTGGGTGCGGACAATCTTTTTTCCGATCCCAGTTTCTGGCCACAAAACATTATCATCATGTCCCTGGATCGCGTAGGCAGCAACCATGGCCCTGATCTGAACAAACTAACTGAGTTTTGCAAGCAATATCCGGACAAAAATTTTATCGCCGCAGGCGGCATAAGAAATAAGCAGGATTGCATGCTTTTAAGTAAGGCCGGCATTCGCCAAGCGCTTGTTGCCAGCGCCCTGCACTCACGAAGCATTAAACCTGAAGATATTGCAGAACTTTAAAAAATCTTAGCGTTTTTATCGATTTCTTCAGGCAAAAAAATACCCCGTTAAACGGGGTATTTTTATCACTCTTGATAACTAAATAAAACTTAGTTAGCAGCGAATGGATGTACAGCAGTACCTTTAGCAGCAACAACTTCAGAAGCAGTTGGAGTACCTGCAACAGCGCGTTTCAGAGCTTCTTTAGTAGCTTCGTAGTTGTATTGTTGGATTTTTGCATCGTCTTCTGCAGCCCAGTGAATGAATACACCCACTGATACGAATAAATCATCAGCTTCAGCAGCAGGGATTGTTCCGTCTTCTACGCAATCAGCAACAGCCATAGCAACACCGCGTTGTGCTGGGCCAAACATTTGAACAGCTTGTTTTGCGCCTTTGATTGTTACTTTGTTGAACATAACAGTTGAAGGTTTTACCATCAAGTTAGGAGCAACAACAGCCAACAAGCTAGAGAAGCCGTCTTTGTTGTTTGTCAAGCAGTTTGCGAATGCTGTTTCAGCAGCTGAACCACGCGGTCCAACCATCAAATCGATGTGAGCAACTTCGTTGCCTTCACCAACTAAAGATTCGCCAACGCATAATTTATTGATTTTAGCCATGCTTAATATCCCCTGTGAAGAAAAAAATGAAAAAATTGAATCTACTATCGACATTATTAATGTCCCCTTATTTGTTTTTAACAAATTCCTTTTGAAGCCCTATTAGTAACAGTATTGTTACTGATTAAGATCCTCTAAAAATGCCGTTAATACTGTTGCCACGATCATATCAGCTGTAGTACCCGGATTAACACCATAATGCTTAAGCTCCTGATCCAGGCAAAAAAGCAACGGCTTTATTTGCTCAGGATTATCAGTTTTTAACAGCTCCTCACTGAGCTGAGCCATTTTGGTAGCTACCATCTCAGAGTACTGATTTCCATATTTCCTTTCGATATGACTGTCAGGAAATTGGCTCAACATATCGGCATATACCAATACCGCCGCCCAGTTCCTATCACCTAACCGATTAAAGCCGGCATTATACCTTAAAATTGAGAAATTGAAAATATCTTGATAATCAGTTATGTATTGAAGTGCAATGCGATCTTTTTCTCCTGCTATTTTCATCGCCTCAAGCAATGTAACCGACGCTTTTTCGCTAACGTCCTGTTGCTCGGAGCTGCCTAATCCGCCTGGCGACGCGAGTGTTATGGCTCTAAAAACCCAATCAGCGTCTTCGACCGTTGTTTCTTTAAGGACCTTGCTGACCGCCTGCCGTAACGTTAATCCCGGATGTTTTTGACCCATTGCCTGAATCAGTGGCGCACAAAGCAAAATAATGCCCAGATTGGTATTGCAACCTACCGCCTCACGCGTTGCCTTGACGGCGTAATAGATTTTTTCGCCTAAGGTATAATCCGGATTGCAAAGGGGGCCAGCGCTGACTTTGGCACTGGTTCTGAAATCCGCCACGGTCATTTCATGGCCGTCCGCATAAACACTGACATTACCGGGTTTGAATGCCAGCACATCCACCTCGCAGGCTTGCCGATAAAGCTCGGCGAGTTGCTCTGGCGAAGCTATCATGCGGCGGCAGTTTTTTTGTTCATCTTGCGGGTGATTAAATCGTCCGCCATCAGCCCGGCAATATTAACGTCACACACGCTTTCCAGTCCTTTCCATGCGGGGATGCTGTTAACTTCGATGATCGTGCAGCGTCCTTCCCTGTCCCGGATAATATCGACTCCGGCATAATCCATTGCCAATGCGGACGTTGCTTTAACGGCCAAGCTAACCATTTCCGGCTCCAAATCGATCAGCTCACACGTCGCGCCGCGGGCTACGTTATTCAGCCAGAATTTTCCGCGCCGCCGCATCGCAGCGACCGCCCGGCCGTTAATCACAAAAACGCGATGATCGGAAAACCCGTCGCCTTCGCAATGAACAAAACGTTGCAGGTAATAAACGCCGTGACTGCCGGTCAACCAAAACAAGTCGGTCGATTTTTCTATCCTTCGTATGCCTTCGCCCTGAGAGCCGAACAAGGGTTTGCTGATCAGCAAATTACCCTGTTTTAATTCGGTTTCTGCAATCCTTAACGCTTTCTCACGATCACGCAGCACCCAGGTCATCGGCGTCGGCAATCCCGCATTGTGCAACAAGAAACTGGTCATGGCCTTGTCGACGCTACGCTCTACCGCATGCCCGTCATTGTAAACAGGAATTCCCATCGCCTTTAGCGCGTGCAGGAAATCCAGATACAACACGACTTCCTCAAGCGAACCGCCGGGCACGCCACGCACAAAAGCCGCATCCGGAAGCGCGTGTTCAAAACCCGGAATAACAATCGGATGACGGCCTGGCTCAATTGCAAACCGGCATTCCGTCAACGAAACATAGTCACAGCTATAACCGCGACTGGCAAAGGCCAAGCTTAATTGCTTGCCATGCCAGCCGGGGTCATCGGTAAAAATTGCTATTCGACCCACTTACGCCCCAAACGACTGGTCCAACAAGGCATTATCCAGCTTGCCGGCGCGGAAACTTTTACCGGACTCAACCGCAGTCACAATAACGCTGGCCGGACTGAACAACATCGCGTCAATTTTAAAGAAGTCGTATTCATACTGTTTGAAGATATCGGCAAACGGTTTGCCGTAATCTTTAGAGGTTGAACTAGGCAGTTCTTTAGCCAGTTTTTCAGCTTCTTCATCGCTGCCTTTGACAAAAATGTGCACTTGACCTGCGAACAAAATGGCGTCATTAGTACGCCCCATGGCTTTAACAAAATTCGGGTGCGGAGGACAGATCGGCGCGCTGCCGCTGCCGTCGATGATATTTTCCAATGGAAAATGCAAGGCATGAGCCTTGTGCATAGCCACTTCAAGCACCCGGGCAACCACTTGCACACCGCCGGCCAGACTGCTGGTTGGGGTAACGATGATGGTCAATTTGGATGGATCGACTTTACAAGCGGCGGCGACTTTTTCGACGATTTCAACCGGTGGCACTGCATCGTTTTCAATCACCAATACCGTGGAATCATTGCTATCCTGATAATCCAGTTCCTTGTACAACTCTTCAACAGGCTCCTGCTTGCCGTCTTTTTGCTTGGTTGCCATAGCCCGCGCAGGACCGGAACCTAAGGCGTAATATTTTTCATGAGACAAACTCCAGCCTGCATATTGACTGCCCAGACAACCCAGAACCGGGTTGCCGGTATGAACGTTAACCGACAACGGCCAGTGATCGGTATAAGAGCTATGGCAGATCGTGACAGTACCCATGCCGCCCAGACAGATTTCAGCAATAATGCGGCCCGCCTCGATGCCGCCCGGCACCTTAATACCCGCATCAATGATGGTGCAGCCATTGGCTAACTTTTCCACACCTAAACGTAATTTATCCGCATTATCGAGTAAATGCTGAACCAAGGGCTGGGTCAATTTGTTAACGCTGGCTGTATATTCCATGACGGTCAAAACCTTTTAGTTTGCTAATAATAAGTTGTTGTTGAGTCCGCAGCTGATCCACTACCGACTGTGAGTTTTTTTGGTGCGCAATGATACTGCAAACCGGCTGTCCTGCGCGACACCTATCGCCGGACTTAGGCAAATCCATGCACCAAGGCGGCCATTCGAACTGATCCGGAATGATTAAATCCTGTTCCGCATAAACGACTTGATAGCCAACCTGTGGGGGCGACTTCAGTCGCACTGTCTCTGGCGTTAAGGCGACTGAAGTCGCCCCCACAGCCCCCTCACAGGCTTGAATATGCCGTACCAGCAAATCTTCATCATACAATTGCATACTGGCAGAAGGCCTGGGGTTGATTTCCAGAACATAACTACATCCATCCGCATGAATAAAATCCAGCGAATTTAAGCCTTTTAGCCCAAACACAGGAACCAATTGTTTTAGCCAGTCCGTTATCACCACCTTGTACGCATCCGATAAATCAGCATTATTGATTACACCGGAGAAAACAAACGCCTGCTCATCGCTTAAATGAACAGACCATTGAGTGTTAAAACCGACGACTTGCACCTGCTGCCCGTCAGCCAGAAACAACACGGAATGAGACGTACCGGATTGAAATTTTTGCCAGTAAACCGGCTCATTTGGCTCATCACCTATATGGTAGCGCTTTATCCCGGTACCGCCCTGCCCTTGCATGGGCTTAATCAGCCAATGATCTGTATAATCCGGCGCGTTAAAAACAACTTCAGGATAGGGAACATTCAACCCATCCAGTGTTGAAAAAAACGCCTGTTTATCCAGCTGCTTTGCAAAAACATCAGGCTCATTCCCCAGTATAACCAAGCGCTTATTCAGGTAACGCAGACTTTCCGGATGACCTTCAAAGCCACTACCATAAACGACATAAGTTACCCCATAGCGTTCGATAAAATAATCTACGGCAGGAGCCAAGTCTTGTTCAGCTAACGATGCTATTTGTCGGAAATCTTCTGCATAGCCTTGCGTGTCAAGGTCTGCAAACAGGTCAATGACTAACGGTTTCAAACCCGCGTTGTTTGCTGCTTGCGCCAGCATTCTTCCTGAACCGGCGACTATTAATACCGTTTCCACATTTTTAGTCCTACATTACATGGTGTTCCTGATTCGTGATGGGTTTCACTGCGTGCTCTAGCGAGTCGCTGTCGCTCTCGATCGCCGTTCCCGACGGGATTCCACCTCATGATCTGACCTCCAGCGATGGAGGAAATGCCGCAAACTGCCTGGAGCAGTTGCGGCCATGCAGTCGTACCCATCCTACGCCCTAAAAACTTCCCCGCCGCTGTTGCGCGCACTGATAACCGCAAAACTCAATTTATCGAAATGCGCAAACGCCTGCCTGGCCTGATCGGCAATCGATTCGGCCAATTGCACGCCATCAATGGCGCAAAATCCGGTCGGCCCCCATGAGGTCTGACCGACAGCCACAGCGCCTTGCTGTTCCAGCCATTGCATAGCCTCTGCAACTTCGGGACTGGTAAAAACGCCGCCCTGAGCCGAGGAAAAATGTTCGCCTACCGAGCGTTGCAGTTGGCTGATCACATCCCCGAATTTCGCGATGTCGTTTTCCGCTACTGCAGGCAGTCCCTGCATCAACAATAAATAACATAAGCGCGCGGCTTCTTGCTGGGGAAAAGGCGGCAGTTCCTTAAACGCCTGTATTTCCTGTTGCCCGTGCAAGCCTTGGCCTCGTTCATCGAACACCAGAATAAACCGCCACTCGTCCGGTACATCCATATGCGCCAATACCGGCGGCGTAATGGTTTTTTCACCGCGCCCGCCGTCAACGACCAAACCGCCCTGTTCGAAAACACCGATACCGATGCCGGAACGCAAGCCTCGATCAGTGACGGCGGCGATTTCTCGCACGGTCAAGCCCAATCCGTAAAACTCGTTAAGCGCTGCGCCGATTGCTAATGACATTTGCGTGCCCGAACCCAAGCCTACATGTTCAGGAATCGCGGATTCAATGGTGATATTGAGCTTATCGGAAACATGCAGCGCCTTGCACAATTTGAACAGGCACTTTTCCGCCCTCTGCGCGGCAGGACCGGTAATGGTGAGCTGCTCCGCAGGGCTGATTGTCAGGCAGGTACTGATTTCATTAAGCGCAATACCGACGCTGCCGAAATGTCGGCCTAATGATCCGCTTAAATCAATAAACCCCATGTGCAGTCTGGCGGGAGCAATGACTGAGACTTTAGAATGTTGAACTATCAAGGATTATGTCTGTGTTTGTGCTGCAAAAAATATTGGAAGTATACATGATCGACCTATCGGCTGCGAACTAAGCGCGGATCCTGTTAGTCAATTGCTCCAGATCGCTGACCATCAAATCGCACAGTTCAATTGCCAGCGGATCGATTTGCGCTGTCGACGGCACCAGCACCGTAACAGCCCCCGCTCGGGATGCCGCCACGATACCGGCAAGCGAATCTTCAATCACCAGACACCGGCTAATGTCTGTTTGCATCAACTCGGCGGCCTTTAAAAAAATATCCGGCTCCGGCTTGCCGTGCCGGACTTGCTCACGGGCGACGACGATTGGAAAAAGCTCCTCAATCCCGGCCAGATCAAGGCATTCCAGCGCATTTTCTCCAGGGCTGTTAGTCGCCAGACAATAGGGGATTTTTTTCCTGACCAGCAACTCCACCAAGCCCATAAAACCATGCTTGAGTTTTATGCCGTGAACATCGACGTATTCACGCCAACAATCGCTGCTTAAGCGGTTAAACGTCTGGAGATTGAATTCGGTCCCGCAATGTTCAGTCAGTCTCAGCTCTACCTCCTGGTAATGACATCCGGACAGCGACAGGCAAAAATCATCTGAAAAGTTATAACCCATTTCTTTTGCGGCCTGTTGCCAAGCGATAATGTAGGTGCTCTCGGTATCCAGCACCAAGCCGTCCATATCGAAAATGACCGCATCAAAATCAGCTAGCTTAAGCAATGCACAACCTTTATGTATTCCCCATGCGCTTCACGGCTGGAGCCGACCACGATGCGCTTAACGCCCTGCTCCGATTGTTCCACTACGCCTGATACTTCGACCGTTTCGCCGGCGACAGCCTGCCCGGTATAAGTCGCCGTAAAGCTGACAATGGAGCTGATCCGGTGATGGTCTATTTTAAATTCAGCGGGATAATCGAACGCACGCGCATCGTCAGTTACCCTGCACTGCAAAGTAATCGCCTCGCATTTTTGATACACAACGGGCTCAGGACTTGCGTCACGATCAATAAAATTCAGATCGAATTTTCGCTCGTTAATCACGGCCTTGTTGCTTTTACGCCGTTCATGCCAGACATAATCATCGAAGCTTAAATCGCATGACCGGCGTTCGTAGGACTGCTGCCAATCCTGATCATTCAAGTCCTGCAAATCTCTTTGCTTGATAAGTCTGCGGACAATTGCCCGGCACTGGTGAAAAACATCCCGGCCATAGCAAACCAGATCGATATCCGACCTCGCATTTTGCACGCCAACCAGCAAAGAACCGGTGACGCCGATCTGCGCCAAATCCAGGCCGTGCTGCTCAAGCAATTGACACAACCGGAACAAGTCCTGCTCGACAACATCGTGTTGCGCCGCTTGCATGAGCTGTTGCAGTCTGTGTTTGGGCTGATGATGCTTGACGATCCGCTCTACGGCGACCGCATGCAAATGCGCATCTAAAACCGGTGAATAATGCAGATAATCCGGATACTGTTGTTGCAGCAGATGATTGGCCTGTTCTGTCGCAACCTTTTTCCATCCGGAAGAGTCACCCACGTAGCGCAAAAAGCACAGTACTTTGCCATCTTCCAGACCCTGCTCTACCACCGCAAAAATAAGCCCTTCCGCAGTTTCAATAAAATCTTTGGCAAAAAACATAATTAAGAAACGAGTCGGGGTATTTTGTACAACGTATGGCATCCAGACAGACTGGCAGTGCGAATCTAATAGGCAAATTCGCGTTCCTGTGTTGCGGCCGGTGCCGTAAAGAACTTTTTAAAATACGGCATAAAACTGACCGTAATGGGGATCGAGTAAAAGCAATACATCGCCGCCGCTTCGCCGGTCGACACGCCGAATATCCACTGCGGCATAAACAACGTCATTATCGCCATGCCAAAATGATACGAAGCGATACGCCAGTTATCCTTCCAGACAAACCCGCTGACCGCCAAACCAAACAACGATCCCCACGTAATCAGCAGGCCATATGCACTGCCGATATGGTAGCCGATATGGTATTTGCCCATAAACAGGCACGAGATCATATTGCCTATAAAATTTGGTGCAATTTCAAACAATTGTTTTTCTTTAGGCAGAAAATTAAAAACCAGAAATGAAGAGCTGAGCATGACACCGATGAAGGTCGCCTTTTTCAGCGCGTCTTTGTCGGATGAATAAGTCGCCAACGCAGGCATAATAGCCAGAGCTTGCAAGCTTATATGATACACCGACAGCTCGCTCAAAAGTTGATTCGTGCCGTAACCGCACTGATCTGCAACCGGATAAGCGAAATACTGAATAAATTCCATCAAGGCAAAATGAAAAATAGCGTAAGACCTGGCAACCCGAACCCACAACGGCTCATTTTTATCCAGGAAAGTAACACCAGATGCAGCCAGTCCGGCCAAACCCAGACCCAGAGACATATCAGCACTAAAACACATAAATTATTCCCTAACTCATTAGTTGTTAAAAATCGCCGCAAAAAATTACCTTTAATTTTTGCGGTAGTCCTCATTTTACCGTCTTGAATGAGCCATGACCACCCGCTGACTAATTCAAAAGCATTTAATTGCTCGTGAAGCGTTATAAGCATTCAAGTAGGTATGGCGGTCCCGATATACAAGTGGTACATTTACCGACAGTCGTTTCATGATGCCAAAACCCCAGTATGTCGAAGCAAAAAGTTCTTGTTTATATCACCCAAAAGGCGGCGCCCGTCTTATCTCTATGAAGATTTAACCATTCCAAAAACAAAATTAGTGGGCAAATCCATCTGCACGGCAGTAAGAATGTAAATATGTTTGCTTACTGAAGGGCTTGTCATAGCGCTAAATATCATAAGCCCCACGTGTTAACGGTTTATGACATTAGCAATATAATTTGGCTCGCAGACAAGGTGCGATTTAAGGCTTTTTAATATTTTCGGCAATATAGGTGAATATATGACCGGTCTTCACCAACTTCAAATAATCATTCTGCTGTTAATTGCCGTGCTTGCTTTGACGACAATCGCGCGCAAGCTTGCCATTCCTTATCCGATTCTGCTGGTGGTTGGCGGTTTAATCTTGAGTTTCGTACCCGGATTGCCCACGGTTCGTCTTGATTCGGATCTCATCTTCCTGGTTTTTCTGCCGCCTCTACTTTGGTCTGCCGCCTATTTCACGTCTTGGCGAGACTTTCGCGCCAATGCCCGTCCGATCACACTATTGGCGGTAGGGTTGGTGCTGGCCACAACCGCAGCGGTTGCGAGTGTCGCCCATGTATTATTGCCAGGGCTCGGCTGGGCTGGGGCCATTGTTTTGGGAGCCATTGTCTCACCTCCCGATGCCGTTTCGGCGACTGCGATTGTGAAGGAACTTCACTTTCCTCGCCGGGAAGTCACCATACTGGAAGGCGAAAGCCTGGTTAATGATGCGACCGCTCTGGTACTGTATCGAGCCGCGCTTGTAGCCGTGGTCAGCGGAGCCTTTGAACTGAGCAACACTATGATGGACTTCTTCCTTGCGGCATCCATAGGCATTGCGGTTGGTATTCTTGTGGGCGTCGTAAGCTGCTGGGTTTTGCGGCTGACCGAAGACAGCTTCAGTGAAATCGCCATTACTTTGCTGGTTCCCTACATTGCCTGGGTACTGGCCGAACAGGCTCATGCCTCGGCTGTATTGGCCTGCGTAGCCGGAGGCCTTTATATCCGCCAACATTTCAGCGCGATCGTGGCGCCCATTACTCGAATCAAGGCCAGGGCAGTATGGGATGTGCTTGTATTCATACTCAACGGCGTCATTTTCATACTCATCGGCCTACAACTTGACACGCTCCGCGAGGCGATTCCGTCCAGCCAGTTGGTTCAGCTCACTATAAACGGGCTATTGGTAAGCATGACAGCCATCGCTGTCCGTCTGGTATGGGTGCCTGTTGCGGCCTGGGTGCCTCGGCTCCTGAGTCCCTCGCTACGAGAGCGGGACCCGGTGCCGTCATGGCGTAATCTGCTAATTCTCGGCTGGAGCGGCATGCGCGGTGTTGTATCGCTCGCTGCTGCAATGGCCCTGCCGCTCACCACAACCGCCGGAACCCCATTTCCCTATCGCGCGGAAATAATCCTGATAGCATTCATGGTTATTTTGGTCACGCTGGTATTGCAAGGCTTATCATTTCCGACACTCATCCGTATCTTGAATTTAGATGACGACAAAAGTATTGAGCATGAGGAGAGACAGGCCCGAGAACGGGCGGCAACGGCAGCTCTGACGCTTCTTGATACTGTGGCCGATGAAGACTGGACGATTTCGGATCATATCGAACAGTTGCGCATCCACTATAGCCGTCGCTTGCAACGCAATGTCGATGCCGAAGCACGCGACACGCAAGACATGGAAGCCATAACCGAGGCATTCAGGCACTTACGGCATGAGACTTTGACAGCCGAACGCATGACCGTGATTAATCTCCGGAACAACGACGTGATCAGCGATGAAGTCCTGCATCGACTTGAACATGAACTCGATGTCGAAGCGCTACGGATCGGCATCGGAGAGCTACGAGCCTCATATATGCAACACAGTAAAAAAGTCACCAAGAAATCCGCTAAAAAACCGCCCAAGAAATCATAGATAGTAACGCCCCATCAATTACAAGTTCAAAATCCAGCTTTTCTACCTGGAGAGCCAATATCAGCCAGGGCGTGGGCTTTGCCTTGCTGATCGGATCAATCATGTGCTTATGTGGTCGCCCCGATAATTGGCGCATTAGGCTGCTGGGGGCTGGCAAGCTATATAACCTTTTTTGCCGCCCCTTCTTTGGGATTGCCGGAAATTCCGAATAATGAAGCCGCCAAACTGGCGGATCGGCAAAGCTGGTGGCTGATAACGGTGCTTGGCACCGGTTTCGGACTGTCGCTGCTGGCTTTTGCCAGAGCCTCAACCAACAAGTTTTTCGGTGCGGTATTGCTGGCAGTACCGCACTTAATCATCGCGCCGCAGCCGGAAGTTCACAGCAGCCTTGTACCTGCCGAATTAACGCAATTGTTTATAGTCAGCACTGTCTTTGCCAACGCCGCCGGCTTGCACTGGGCGGTTTAATGGGACAATTTTATAAAAAGGGATCATAAAACATGTATTGATGTGTACGTTCCGGTAAGTCTCCGGAAACGTTTCAACAACGGAAGCGGAAAATCGACGACCGCCCCCAACTCAAAATAAAACGCACCTGCTCGCATGTTTGGCCGTCGGTAATAACGGTCCTATCAGCGTCGTTAGCAAATATCCGGCAAAATGACATCGAAGTCAGCGACACATTATCCACCCCTAGGCCTCGGCGATGTCTGACGGTGGCAGGGATACAGAAAAACAACTCAAGAAACATTAACCGATATAATTTACCGTTTGCCGCGCTCAATGATTAGTAAGGCGGCACTATCATTTAATTTAACCGAAATAATCAAAAAATGAACATCCCAAATAACCAACCCGTAGAGCAAACCAATCAGCATTCGCCTAAATGCCCGGCTCTATTTATTGCCGCGCCCGGCTCCAACCATGGCAAGACCACCATCACCGCAGCGCTGGCCCGTTATCATGTCGAGCAAGGCCGCAAAGTCCGGATCTTCAAGAGCGGCCCCGATTTTCTCGACCCGATGATACTCGAACGCGCTTGCGGCCAGCCTGTGCACCAGCTTGATCTTTGGATGACGGGCGAAAGCGAATGCAGGCGCTTGCTGCAACAAGCCGCACAAGAAGCCGACTTGATACTGATAGAGGGCGTCATGGGCCTGTTCGACGGCGATCCCTGCAGCGCCGATATCGCCGAGCTGTTCTCAGTGCCGGTACTGGCCGTGATTGACGCATCAGGCGCGGCACAGACGGTGGGAGCCATTGCTTACGGGCTTGCCCACTATCGGCCTGGTCTGCTGTTCGCCGGTGTTTTAGCCAATAATGTCGGCAGTTCGCATCATTCCGATCTGGTCAAACAAGGCATGCCGCCCGGCCTATGCTACTTTGGCGGAATATCCCGCGACAACCTGTTCAAGCTGCCGGAGCGGCATTTGGGCCTGGTCCAGGCAGAAGAAGTGCTTGATCTCGACTCACGCATGTCAGCTGCTGCTCAGGCCATTGCCGAAACCGGGCTGGCGGACTTGCCGGAAGCCGTCGAGTTTACGGCGCCCGATCATCAAGCGCCGCCTCGACTGTTATCGGGCGTACGCATCGGTGTTGCCCGCGACACGGCTTTTTCATTCATTTATGCCGCCAATCTGGATTTGTTGCGGGACATGGGCGCCACGCTGGCTTTCTTTTCGCCGCTTGCCGATGCCGCGTTGCCTGATGTGGACAGTATCTACCTGCCGGGCGGCTACCCCGAACTGCATTTGCAAACGCTACAGGATAACCTGGCGATGAAAGCCGCATTACAAACGCATTTTCAACAAGGCAAACCCATTTACGCCGAATGCGGCGGTATGCTGTACTTACTGGAATCGTTAACCGATAAAACCGGGAATCGCGGCGACATGGCCGGACTGCTGCCCGGACACGCCGTTATGCAAGCCCGATTAAAAGGCCTAGGCTTTCAATCCGCACCGATGCCCGGCGGCGTGTTGCGCAGCCATACGTTCCATTATTCCCAAATCGAATCACCGCTTACGCCTGCGGCATTCGGCGAACGCGTTCATAACACTTCGGCAGGCGAAGCCATTTATCAGTTAAACCGGTTAACGGCCAGCTATCTGCACTGTTATTTTCCGTCAAATCCCGCCGCCGCCGCACACTTGTTTTTGCCTTAAACAATAGAGATCAAAGGTGTTGAGTTTTTAGAATCAACACCTTTACGCAGACTCGTGGTCATCATCCACTTCATCATGCTGGATATGATGTTTTTCATCGACAGCCCGGATGGCCAGGTTGCAGAAAAAACCGACCACTAACAGGCCGGCCATAATCTGCATGGTCATGTTATAAGCATCGGCTTTAGGCACGCCCTGCGCGATCTGGCTTTCCCGGAGATAATTAACCAGCACCGGCCCCGCAACTCCCGCCGTGGCCCAAGCGGTCAGCAAGCGGCCATGAATGGCGCCGACGTATTTGGTCCCGAAAATATCCGCCAGATAGGCCGGTATGGTCGAAAAACCGCCGCCGTACATACTCATGATGACCGCATAGCAGCCCACGAACAGCCAGACATTATTCATCCGGCCGGTATACGGCACCAACGAGTAAAGGATGCAGCCGAGCATGAAAAAAGTGAAATACGTGCTTTTGCGGCCCAGATAATCGGACAGCGTCGACCAGAAAAAACGTCCGCCCATGTTGAAGAAACTGAGCATGCCGACAAACGCGGCGGCTTTCTCGGGCGTGATTTGATCCTTAAACATCTCCTGGCTCATCGCCGAGGCCTGGCCCAGCACGCCGATGCCGGCCGTCACATTCAGGCATAACACCAGCCACAACAGATAAAACTGCGGCGTTTTCAGCACCTGCTCGACATGCACATGATTGTTGGTGATCAACTTGCTTTTACGCAGATCCGGCTGGAAATTTTCCGGCAACCAACCCTCTTTCGGCAAACGGATGCTGAAAGCGCCGATCATCATGAAGACCAGGTAAATACAGCCCATGGTCATGAATGTCTCGGTAACGCCGACCGATGTCGGCGTTGCAAAATGCTTCATTAAAAAAACGCTTAACGGTGCACCTATCATGGCACCGCCGCCGAAGCCCATAATCGCCAAGCCGGTCGCCATGCCGCGCCGGTCCGGGAACCATTTGATCAGCGTCGAAACCGGCGATACATAACCCAGACCCAGCCCGATGCCGCCCAACACGCCGTAGCCCAAATACAGCAGCCAAATCTGATGCAACTCCACGCCAAGCGCCGCAATAAAAAACCCGCAGCTAAAGCACAGCGCCGAACAGAACATCGTCACGCGCGGCCCGACTTGTTCCAGCCATTTTCCGGCGAAAGCAGCCGACAATCCCAAAAACATGATCGCCAAACTGAATATCCAGCCCAACTCGGTCAACTTCCAGTCTTCCGGCAATGACTCGGTCACGCCCAAAACCTTGGTCAACGGCAGATTAAACACGCTGAATGCGTAAACCTGGCCGATGCACAGATGCACCGCCAATGCCGCCGGAGCCACCAGCCAACGGTTAAAACCGGGCTTGGCGATAATTTTATCTTTTGATAAAAAGGATGAGTCTAACCACGAGGCCATAAAACTTTGTTCCTTTGATTGTTATTATGAGTGAGCAAAACGGGTATTATCGCCGATTAATCCTCTGAACTGAATTCAGAGTTCAAACATCAAAACGATTTATTCCCCTGAATACATACGCAGGATTAATGCCAAAAGTCTCGCGAAAGCGGTGACTGAAATGGGTCGCATCGGAAAAGCCGGCATCCAGCGCGGCAATAGTCATATTGTCGACAGCACTTAAACTGTCCAACGCTAAAAACAGCCGCTTCCAGGTTCTGAAGCGCCGGTAAGGAACATCGGTTTGCTGTTTAAACAAATGCAGAAATCGTGAAGGCGATAGATCGGCCCTATCCGCCAGATATTGTTGTGAGAAATTGTAGTCCGGCTCATCGCGAATCAGGTCAATTGCCGCCTGTACGCGCGGATCAACCACCAAATTCAGCTCGCCGTCGCAACGCAGCAAATCGTCCAGGCAGGTTTCGACGATGGCTTTATCCGGGTCCAGTTCGTAAATCCAGCGCAATTGCTCGACCAATTCCTCGTCCTGGAATAATGTCGGCAGCTGCCCCGTACATGAAAACCGGCGCTTGAAATACAGGAAATCGGAATTGTCCCGTTCAATAAATAACTTACCGTGGATGCCGCCCTCAAAATCAAGCTCATGCCGGATACCGGCGGGAACTATCGCACAACGGCAGCTTTGCCATGGGCCATTAGCGATCTTTATCTTGAACGGCCGATAAATACCCACATGCAAGGTCACCGTCGCATAAGCGTGCGCATCCAGATGCACCGACGGGCCGAAATAAAGCGACCGTCCTCTCCAGATGAATAAACGCATATAAACAGGATAAAGTTTCAGCATAGCCAGTTCATACAAGATTTAACTGCATTCGCCTGATTATAATTCGAGACACTGATTTTTCATGAACATTACTAACCATAAAAACAAAAGGATACACCATGAATATTGATGAGTTTACATCGGGCTTTAACAATTTGCTGGGCAATATTGCGAAGGATATGGTTTGCGAGCACCGGTTTTTTGAACTTCCGTCCAACCGGAAGCCCTGGTTCGATACCGGCCTTGATGTTAAAACCGGCGAGAATTTTACGTCATTCGCAGCCGGACAAACCCAATTTAAAGACCTGCCTATCATCCTGGAACCCAACTTCCAGCTGTGGTTCCGTATCGGCCAAGAAGGCGAGATATTCCGCGGCACTCGCGATAGCCATAGCTTTACCGCAGAGCGGTCGGGACGGCTTTATTTGGCCAGTTATTTTCCTGGGGAATGGTCCAGCAAAACCGGCGAGCTGGCAACCCCGGATGAAGTGTACGATAAGGTCACAGGCACTCTGGCCGTACTGCTGATTCACTGGCAGGGCACTACGTTGGATAGCTTAAAAAGCATTGCCGAATGCGGCGATGTGGGCAATTTGGTCGCCATGGAAATCGACCGCTTGGTTTCGCCGATTATATCGCCCAAAGGTTGGGATTATCTGTGGTTTGTAGGCCCTGCTGAAATCTATCAATCCAGTGTTGCACCGGAAAAAAAAGAGTCGGCAATCTGCTGCCATACCCACAATGACGTCGGGCTGCTGCAAAAATCGGTCATCCTGCCCTTTAAGCCGGACACCCGTCTGCGTTGGTCATGGAAAATGGATGCCCTGCCCTCCGCCGTGCGTGAAGACACCCTGCCCACTCACGACTATCTAAGTATCGCGGTCGAGTTCGACAACGGCCAGGACATTACTTATTACTGGAGCGCCGAACTGCCGCCCGAAACGTCCTATCGCTGCCCTATTCCGACCTGGACCCACCGCGAGACTCATGTCGTGATCCGTTCCGGCTCGCAAGGCTTGGGCGAATGGTTTAGTGAGGATAGGGACGTTTATCAGGACTACATCAACGCCATCGGCGGAGCACTACCGGGCCATATCGTTAAAGTCTGGCTGATTGCGGTCAGCCTGTTTCAGCGTGAACAAGGCGCGTGCCAATACGCGGACATTAGTTTTCTGAGCGATAACCGCGTGGTGCCCGTGCAATAACTTGGGAAATCAGCCTGCCAACGTATTGGGGCTCTTGTAAGGGCGGCCGGCCGGTCGCCCTGGACGCTGATTTGTAGGATAAATTTAATGAGAGGGCAACTATCATGAAACTTATCAGTTCAATACTCGCAATTTATCTGGCTTTCAGCTCTCCGGTCAATGCCGCTCCCCGCATTGCCGGTTTAAACTTTGAGCTACGAGACATCACAGCATTACCGAATACGCCGGATGAATTGACCCACACAGCCTCGATGAAGCCCTTGCTTGAACAGGCCTTCAAAGAACTTGGCGATTATGAAATTATTCAAATTGACGCTAGTGAACAAAATGCCGCAAACGCCGGTATCGGCTACCTGTTCGATTTTGACGAGGTTGCCGCCAAACTGGGCAGGCAATTCGATGCAGATTGGATCGTGGTAGGTCGGCATAGCAAAGGCAGTTTTTTGTATTCCTATGTGATGGCGCATTTGATCAATGTAAAAACCGAAAGCCTGGCTGGAAACTATTCCGTTGAACTAAAAGGCACGCATCACAAAGTAACAGAAAGAGGCATTAGCGCGCTTGCGAAAAAGTTAACGGCACGCATTACGCAGCTTTCCGATTCGATATCTAACACGGCACCTTAAACCTGAAAACCGCATGCCTAGGGTACGAGACGCTGAAGAGACTGTGAAAGTATTCGGTTTAAGAGACTAACCACAGAGAACACGGAGTTAATACACTATAAAACTCCGTGTTCTCTGTGTTCTCTGTGGTAAATAGCCTGATTTGGATAATACTTCCACAGTCTCTGAAGCATTGTAAAAAACACCTAAAAATCTTTTTGTAATTTTTAAGATTTTGATTTTCATATCGTTTGGAGTACAAACCTAGGTTTGTACTCCAAACGATATGTACTTTCATGGTCTGCATACCCTACCTGACTTTATGCAAGATTCTTTAAATTTAAAAGATTAGCTCCTGAATCGAGTCCGACATTATTGATGTGTTGCCACGATCTCGACGGCGGCATAATTCCATTGGCCGTTTGTCGACTGGGTATCGCGGATATCAACCAAACCATTGACAGTGGAAGGCGCCGCTGTTGACTGCACCCAAAAGGTGTCATCACTCGCCTTATCAACTCTTTGATGAACGAGCACTTGCCCGCTCACCGGCTTTCTGGCAACCGCATCCGAGTCATTGCCGACGGCAAATACCCAATCACCGGCAATCACGCCCGGAAGATAAATGTTCGGCGCACCGGACGGCGCCCCGGCTCTGCCTACTACGCTGGTACCGGCGGCGTTGGTAAAGGCAATCACGGTTAAAGATCCATGAAAGTTACTATCAGTTGCCTGTTGCGATGTGACGGTCACATTGTCTAATGTTCCATTGGCACGCGCCGACCAGATTTCCGATGTGCCGGATTGGGTGTTGCTGCGTACGAGGAGCGTCCAAGTCAGGCCTGCTCCGCTTATGCGGGCGGTCTGTGCAGAATCGGCAGGTCCGTCATAAGTCAAGAAAGCGACAAGTAAGTCATTTGACGTAGCGGTGGAAAAGGCGGGTGTGGTTATGGTGCCTTGACCGTCTACGGAAATTGCAACGTCTGTTCCGATCAGTTTTGCGGGTTGGCTGTTGTCCACAGTCGGGATGACTACTGTCGAGTTACTGACATTGCCCAGGCTATCGGTAGCTACCGCCTTGATCTGATGCGATCCGTCCGACACCGTGGTAGTGTCCCAAGCAACCATGTACGGTGATGAAGTCACTTTACCCACGGATATATCGTCAACAAAAAACTCTACGCTGGCTATTGGCTCCTTGCTGGCAACTGCGGCATAAAGAGTGACTATCTCGGATAAAATGGAATCATTCGCCGGATCGGTGAGCTGCACAACCGGCCCGCTACTACGGGCCTCGTTGTTAACGGTCACCACGGTAACTTCTGACGTGCCTGTGACGCCGGTGACAGGGTCTGTGGTTTGAGCGGCCAGCCAGTGACTCCCGTCCGGTACGGTTGTGGTATTCCAGGAAAGATTGTACGACGGACCGTCGGAAATGATTGGACCGTAGGGCAAACCATCGAGCAGGTATTGTACGTCACTCGCCGTCGCAGGGCTTGCCGCCAGTGTAACATTGCCGGATACCAAAATGCCGGACGCAGGTGAGGTTAAAGTGATGACCGGCGGAGCGTCTAAAACTGGGATAACGGTTCTCAGCACTTGAACGTTGTTGCCGCTGATTTTAAGTAACACATCAGTCTCGTTGTTGGTCTTGTCGCTCTCTGCAAAGTAGTTGTTTGCATCAACCAATATTCGAAGCCAGTAGTTGCCATCGGGTAAATTCCTGATGTTAATGGATTGGCCGGGATCGGTTTTGTCGTACTCGTCGACAGCTCCGATATGTATTCCACGCAGAGAAGTAGGATCCAAGCACGAGCCAAAACTGTCGGTTTCCCCGGCATGAGGCAGCGACGGATCGAGAATGAAAGAGTCGGTGATACAAAATCCGTTTTTCTCACTGAGTGCAATGGGGTTCCCTGGCTCACCATTTGCACCCGAAGTATCGTAAAGTCCAAAATTACTAAAGGAAAATGAAAATGCCCATGCTCCGAATGGAAAACGAACGCTCCCGCCACAGGAATTTTCTCGTTGAGCGCCCAACCCTCCGAAGAGTTGTATGAATAGATATACTGGCTCCCCTGGTAATTGCCGGAGGCAGAATTAAGGGCTGGCTGAATAACAAGCGGACCGGGGCCCGCATTGAAGGTGTTATGGGTGTATTGAAGTCGTCTAGTGTTCCCGGCACCCTCGATTAAAATCTTATCTGCCGGAACTATGACTTGAAGATCGGGGTAAAACAGGGAGGTAGACGTCCCGGTATCGCTGGCCGCAAGTAAAAGCTGAGCGAACACAAGATAAAAAGCAACAACAAGAATAAAACGTCTCATGGCTCGCTCCTGAATTCAAATTTATCAAACTAATACCTTGAAAATAAGTTTCCCGGAAACTAACTGACATAAAACACTGTAAATCATGATAGGTAAATACGCATTTATAGGTATTTTTATAAAATAATTGAAAAAGAACACTATTTAACTGAATCTTTCATCCGGATCAGATAAAAATTCGAGATGGAGAGCAACCTTGGAAAGTCGCGTAAGTTGGGCAACAGCTTCTCGTTGGCCGACGTTTTGGTATCCGGTGGAAGAGTGCTTGTGCTCAAACCCTAAATCTACCGCGATATTGAAACATCGTAATGTTGGACATAAAAAGCATGCCTAACCTACAAAACTGATTTTTTTCATTTCATAAAGTCAAGGCCAAGCATTGTTTTCTTCTGATTTTCGTCCCCAATTTCTATACCCCATCGACGTTCCATAAAACTAAGCATATGAATACCTCGTCGCAAAACTGCCTCGGGTGTCCAATCTTTCTCTCTGGCCACCTCGTTTTCTGCATAGCAACCTAAACGATAGCCGATGGCAGGCTCTAGCTTCCCGTCTACTTTTTCGGGAAATGGCTTGTTAGAAAGACTTGAGTTCTTTGGTTTAGACAAAGGTAAGAGATTTCCGAGCGAATCGCGTATAGCCGACCTTTGCTTTTGTGAAAGCCCATTGAAACGCGAAGTCCAATATTCGTTACGTGCCTGACGAGGATAAATATGTTCAACAGACAAAAAGTCTTTTTTTTGCTCACTAAATTCTGGCCAAAATATTTTTGGACGGTCAGTTTTTGCCCTGTTTTGTAAGTCAAGGTTATACTCAAACAGAAAATAGCGAATCGTATCCCAATTGTAAAAGCCCTCCGAACGAAATCGAGCTACAACATCTCTAAAAAATGCTGTTCCTTTCAACATTCCAGTAGTTCGATCAGAAATATGCTTTGTTACTTTTTCAGCGCTGAGTTTGTTGGCGCGTAAATCAATCGCTAATTTAAGGTTATCGGGACTTATGTCTACACTATGTGAAAGCCCTCCATATTGTCGATTGATAAGTGACAAAACAAATAAGTGGCGCTCTATGGCCTTAAGGAAAGTTATACGGCTTGAGTCCGGCTGCTCAATTTGGAGATACACAAGCACTAAGGGCAGATATGAAGGCATGTTGAGACGGTTTATTTTGTCCAGCCAAGTTTTTATCTCAGGGGAAAAATCCGAATCAAATGGATTCCACATTTTGAACCATATTTCGACAGCTTCCTGAAGAGAACTTACATATTCATAAATATCAGAAAGAGTGACCTTTTTTTCTGTAGGAGCATCAGATGCAACATTTCGCGGAACAAATCGATTTTCAAGTAGATCGTTAGCATAATCCGAACGAATGAGTCTCCGATAGAATAAGAAATCATCAGTTGATACTTCATCGAGTATACTTTTGCCAAAGTAAACCACATAGTGAGTAAGCAAAAATCGGTCATCGTCGAGAGGTTGCTCCTTATTGCGTCCTAGATTGTGATAAACCGCTTTCCAACAATCGTTAATAGTTTGACGAAGTTTTTTACGTTCGTAATCGGGAGCTTCGAACTTTAGTGAGAGGTAGATCAGGCGATTTTTCAAAAGTTCGAGGTAGGATAGAGGTTTTCCTCTGTTGTTCATAGTCTCGAAAGCTACGCAAACGTCGACATCATCATTAATCGTAAAAATATTAAAAAGCAGGTGTTGTGTAACTTTTTTATAAAGATCTTCAATATCAGAGGTCGTCAGACTGGCTAGACGTTCAGCAAAGAATTGTTTGGCACGAGCTAGGTTTTGCGTGTACACCGTCTCTTGTGTTGAAGCGCTCGAAGAACGTTCGCAAAATATTTTTGTTTTTAGAAACTCATAGCTCGGATTATCTTTCTCGTAACCGAATAGATAGGAGCGAGATATACCATCGTCCTTAGAATCGAAGATAAACTTACGCTGGATATCTGCACGATCAGTAAAATTAAGTTTCTCTCCTTGTTTAATTCGTTCCAATATTGACTGAATCAAGATAATTGCCGAAGTCAATCGCTGTTGGCCATCAACGATAAAAAACGGCTGATAGCTCTTGTTTTCAATAATCCAAACATCATCATCCCAATTGCGATATATATCCTCCGAAACATCCTCAAGTGTAAGGACGCCAGTATAGTGATTATGAGAAGATTCAAGTTGTTGGATGTCATTCCAGAAGTCTTTCAGTTGCTTTTCAGTCCACGCATAACCTCGCTGATAATCTGGAATTCTAAATAACCGTTCTGAAAATATTTTTGAAAGGGTAAGCAATTGATTGTCCAAGATTCATTCCCTTTATGATTAAAAAGTTATTATTATTTAGTTTCAACATAATCTAACATAATTTATTAGGATTTCACGCCCATTCCGAATCACAGTGATAATTCATGCTGAAACGCGTCCCTTTTTTAATTTTTTGGCAAAAATGGGACACTTTGAAAAAAAACATATGCCATTGATTTAATAGAGACAATGACAGGTTATTCAAACTGTGATGGCACGCACATGAGTCTACTCGGGAATAAGGACTTCGCTAATTTGAATGACCGGCTCTATATCGGTGTAATTGGGCATGTCGCCTTGCAGCACAGCGGCATGCGGCATGAAAGCGGCCATGAAGTCTTCAGCCGCGATAAACAGGAAGTGGCACATAACGATATAAGCCGCATCCGTTCCCGGCATTACTCCACCCAGTCCGCGCTCAACTGATACACCCTTGATTACTGGATGGGCGCTGAAAAGTTCAATCGACAGCGGTATATGCATATCGATGTAATATCCCATATCGAACCCTGCATTTGGGGTGTTGGGGTACAGGATGCTGATTTTTATCATGAAGATTCCGTAAGTAATGAATAATGGGCAAAGGCTTGGGTTACTTTTTGCTCCTGGTTAAAATGAAAGACCTCGGCAGCCAGACGGCCTCGCGCGCCTTGATAATAGAGTGTGATGCTGTTTACGCCGACCAGTGTTGTTATCAATTCAAAATGTAGATCAGGGATCAGTTGTAGCGCTTTAGCCCAATAAGCGCCAACCGCTGCTTTGCCGCGAAGTGTTCCGCTATCTTCATTAGCAAGCTGGATAATTACCGGCGATGACATTTCAAAATCGTCGGCATAGTGGGATAGGATGCGTTGCAAATCATGGCTGTTCCACGAGTCTATCCAATCGTTGGCAAAATGTTCGGCAAATGTGTTGTTCATAGTCATCTTTAAGTTAAACCGGTGCATGATAAACGCTGAAATGCCAATATTTATTGGCCGGTTGCCGGGCGCCTGACCAGCCTAATGCTAATAATTCCTTGGCGATCAAGACATTGATAACGCCATGACCGACTAGAAAAACAGTTCCGTTTTCTTGAGCTAACTGTACCAGTCTTGTTGCCGCACAACGAGCTCTTACCTTGGCTTGTAATAATGATTCAGCATTTGATGAATACCCGCAAAACCAGGCGATCCGAAACAGTGCAGTCCAAATTGAAAAAGGCAGTCTCGGCATATGCCAATCTCCGTAGGGCAAGTCCGCCTCACAAAATAGGTCTTCCGCTAAAACCGGTTTTGTTTGACTGAGTGCTTGCGCAGACTGTATAGATCGCGGCAACGTGCTGCTGACAACAACGGACAGATCGGCTTTTTTCGAGGTATCCGGAAGTATCTCATCAATAAGCACATCGGCTTGATTATAACGATGAATCCATTCTTTCATTTGATGCGGCGCTATCCAAGTCCATTGTTGCAAATCCGGTTTGCCATGACGGGCAATTATTATTTCCATAAGTTTTGGCTAAAGCTAAATTGAAGATATAAAAAGTGCTCTGCGACCGCAGCCGATTAGCTTCAATATCCGGCAGGTTCTCAAAGGTTTGCTCTACGGCTTATCTATGTCGCCACTACCAATGGCAACGACTCGCCCTCAGTTTTCGTAAAGTCTCTTTCCAACGCGTCAATAATCGGAAAGCCACCTTTTCTATAAACGGAAAAACTCGGCGGCAACGCTTGGATTTATTGCCTCGGCATCAATACGATAGCAGTCATGCGGCTCAAGATAAACAGCATTCAAGCCAAAAAGCCAACGACGGCGCGTTAACCAAAATGTTACCGGAAAAACTTCAACGGCGGTAAAAGTTGCGTTGATGGGATTATTTTAAGTCGATTTTCAAAATACGATACATTGAACGCAGTGAAGCACACCTTGAAGTTAAAACGTCGTTAATAAAAAATGAGTGCAAACAACCTGTTTCTTGTGTTATTACAAAACAAAATCATCAAAGACGAGCCTGCCCGGCTATCTGGAATAAAAACCGACAATCGCGCATTGATGCTTTTTTAAAGTTTAACTTACCTATTTATGGATATTATGAAACATCCGGAATTCCCGCTGACCGAAGAACTGATTTACCTTAACCATGCCGCCGTAGGGCCTTGGCCTAAAAGAACCGGCGAAGCGGTGATCAAGTTTGCAGAGCAAAACACCCGCTACGGATCGCATTTCTATTTGGACTGGATGAACAAGGAAGCCGAACTACGCTGCCAATTGCAGGCTTTGTTAAATGCCCCCTCTTCTGACGATATTGCGCTGGTTAAAAACACTTCGGAAGCCTTGTCTTTTGTTGCCTACGGGTTAACGTGGCAGCCCGGCGACAATATTGTGTCCAGCAATGAAGAATTCCCCTCCAACAGGTTGCCTTGGGAATCCCTGGCCGATCAGGGCGTGGAATTTCGACAGGCCGATCTGCGCAGTGCGGATACGCCCGAAGACGCTTTGTTTGCATTGGTCGACGACAACACCCGCTTGTTGACCATCAGTTCCATACAGTTTGCCTCGGGCCTGCGTATGGACCTGGAAAGAATTGGCGAATTCTGCAAGCGGCGCGGCATCCTGTTTTGCATTGACGCAATTCAGAGCTTGGGCGCGGTGCAGTTTGACGTGCAGGCTTATCAGGCGGATTTTGTGATGGCCGATGGCCATAAGTGGATGTTCGGCCCGGAAGGCTTGGGCGTTTTTTATACCACGCCCGAGGCCAGGGATAAGCTGAAGCTGACCCAGTACGGCTGGCACATGATGAAAGACACGCATAATTATGAAAACCAACCCTGGGAAGTTCACCCCACCGCCCGGCGTTTTGAATGCGGCAGCCCCAACATGCTGGGCATTCATGCTTTTTCCGCCAGTTTGTCTTTGTTGCTGGAAACCGGCATGGCCGCAATCGAAGCGCAGGTTTTAGAAAGATCCGATTATTTGATTGAGTCCATCGATAAAAACGGGCAACTGGTTTTATTGACGTCCAGGCAAAGCCAGCTGAAATCCGGCATCGTTACTTTCAAGCATAAGACGATTGCAAATGAAGAGCTCTATCAATATTTACAAAAAAACGGCGTAGTTTGCGCCCTGCGAGGCGGGGGCATAAGGTTTTCGCCTCATTTTTATAATACCTTTGAAGAAATCGACCGGGTATTTAGGTTGATTGATTTGTTATAAGCCAATAGTGCCGGAATTTTTTAATTTATTAATTGTCAATACGCAATCGATCCAACTTGCGCTTTGTCAAAACTGTCGACATGATGACAAATGGAAGTCATAAAACAATGAACAAAACCAATTAATCCAATCACTTCAATCAAAATGCCCAATTATGCAAAATCGGACTAAACAAAACCTGATATTTAATTTATTTTTTGCACTATTACTGGTTTTAATGCCTATCAGTAAAGCAATAGCCGATGACTTGAACCCTCCGCAGCAAATAATCCAAAGCGTTTCGGAACAATTACAGAAGAAGCTTCAGGACAAAACCTTCACTCAGAATTTTGCTCAAGTTACGGAATTCGTTAGCAGCGTTGTTATCCAGCATACGGATTTTGATAAGATCGCACCGTTAGTTTTGGGAAAGTATTGGAAAACGGCATCGCATGAAGAACAGGAGCGGTTTAAACGTGAGTTTCAGACACTGATAATAAGAACTTATTCCAGAGCGTTTATCGAATATAACGAATGGACTATACGTTTTATGCCGCTTGATATGTCCAGTGAAAGCACAAAAGTCATCGTAAAAACCGAAGTTCTCCAGCCCAGTCTTCAACCTGTCAACGTAAATTACCGAATGTTCCTGAGTAAAGGCGAATGGAAAGTCTACGATATTATGATTGACGGTGTCAGTCTGGTGACTAATTATCGCTCGACCTTTAATGAAGAAATCCAAACCAAAGGCTCATTAAGCGCGGTTATTGATAACCTTGCCAAACGTAATGCAGAGGCGCTTGCAGCAAAGGGTTCATAATGATCTCTTTTAAACACAAACTAAAAAACTTCATTCACATTTTGGTGCTTTTTCTTTGCATGGGCGCCATTTTGTCATTACTGGGTTTTATCATCGCCGGGGTCGAGGGCATCTTATGGGCGGCGGCTTTAGGTGTTCTGATACTGGCTATTAGCCCCAACATTTCACCGTCTTTTATTTTTTCTATGTATCGAGGCAAATTACTATCGGCCTATGATGCGCCCGCTCTTTATCAGATAACACAGGAGCTGGCCAATCGCGCCAACTTACCTGTCCCACCCGAGCTTTACTACCTGCCCAGTCAGCTTATGAACGCTTTCTCTGTAGGTACGTCGAAAAACTCAGGTATCGGTCTTAGCGATTCACTGCTGAGCGCTCTGACTCTGCGGGAGATTACCGCGGTATTGGCACATGAAATCAGCCATATCCAGCATAATGACGTACGTGTGATGACTTACGCCGATATTCTCAATCGGATCACCCACACTTTGTCTTTAACCGGTTTCATATTAGTTTTTTTAAATTTGCCGCTGTATTTTCTGGGCTGGGTTACGATTTCCTGGTTTGCGTTAGGCGTGCTGATTGTGGCGCCGACCATCATGAGTTTTCTGCAACTTTCTTTATCCCGAATGAAGGAATTTGATGCCGATCGTCATGCTATCTTGTTAACGAATGACCCTGAAGGTCTGGCAATGGCCTTAAGTAAACTGGAAATCTATGAATCCTCGATTCTCGACATGCTATTTGGGCGAGGTCATAGAGGAACGATTCCGTCAGTGCTCAGAACGCACCCGGACACCGAGGAAAGAATAAAGCGCTTGTTAAGTTTAATAGACCGTTCAAAACAGGCTATGAACTATTCAAGCCCTGACAGATTTTCCGTACCCGCCCACTATCAAAAATCTGTCAGGAAACCTCGTCGTCATATCGGTGGCTTCTGGTATTAAATCGTTCAAATATTGTTTCAGCCTCCTAAGTACCTTATTTTTCGTGCTTAGCACTCTCCTTTTTAATTTTGCTAAATTGCAGCAGCTGGGCTTCAACTTGGCCGTTAAAGGATTCCGGCTGATAAGACCCCTGCTCATTCACCGTGCCGGCATCCATTCCTGTCAGTAACTCAATGGCTTCATCTACGGTTGTTACCGCGTAAATATTGAATTGCCCGGTTTGGGCGGCATGCACCACATCCCAGCGCAGCATCAAATGTTTAATATTGGCGGTGGGAATGATAACCCCTTGAGTGCCGGTTAAGCCTTTTTGGACGCAAACATCAAAGAAACCTTCAATCTTTTCATTAACCCCGCCTATCGGCTGAACATTTCCCAATTGGTTAACTGATCCGGTAATTGCCAAATCCTGCCGTAACGGAATCTGGGCAATTGACGATAAAATAGTGCAAAGTTCAGCCAGAGAGGCGCTATCGCCTTCAACATAGCCATAGGACTGTTCAAACACCAGACTAATAGCTATCGAAAACTCCATTCTCCGAGAATATCGAGCGCCGATAAAGCTCGACAATATCAATACGCCTTTTGAATGAATCGCCCCGCCCAGTTTGGTTTCCCGTTCAATATCGACCACTTTGCCGCCACCTAAACGCGTAGTTGCGGTTATCCGCGATGGTTGCCCAAAGCTAAACTCACCCAATTGCACTACCGAAAGGCCGTTGACCTGGCCAATGGCCTTGCCTTCAAGGTCAATTAATACCGTGCCTCGGTAGATATTTTCATACAGCTTTTCCCGGAGTTTATCCAACCGGTGGGTTTTATGGTCAATAGCTTGTTGCACATCGCTGCCGGCAATCTGTTCATGACCATTACTCTGTGCCCAATAATCCGATTCCGATAACAAATCTTTGATACTGCGCAGATGGATGAGCAATTTTTCCGTATCGCCGACCATCCTGGAACTGTGCTCGATAACTCTGGCCACCGCGGTTTGGCTCAGTGGCCGTAATTTTTCGCGGCGGGCAATAGTGGCCAGTAAACGGGCATAGTCCTGGTCATTGCCTTCTCTGGAAAACGATTCGTCAAAGTCTGCTGCGATTTTGAACAGATCATGAAATTCCGGGTCGTATGCGCATAGCAAATAATAAATCAGCGGCTCGCCCATCAGAATCAGCTTCAAATTGAGTGGTATCGGTTCCGGTTCCAGCGATGTGGCGCTAATCAAACTAAGAGTCCGCTCCAGAGATTCAATACGAATTTCGCCGGCTTGCAGGGTTCTTTTTAGCGTATCCCAAGCATAAGGTTGAAACAGCAGTTTTCGGGCATCGATAAGAAGGTAGCCGCCATTTGCATTATGCAGTGCGCCGGGCTTGATCATGGTGAAATCGGTAACGAGCGATCCCATGTAGGCCTGGTGGTCGATACGGCCGACAAGATTGCTGTAGTTCGGATGATCTTCGTAAATAACCGGAGCCGATTTCTTGCCGCTGAAATCCACCATCAGGTTAACGTAATAGCGTTTAAGCGGATTAGATTCCTGTGTTAACTCCATAAACGGCAACACTTTTTCACTGCGTGGCAGAAAATCCAGCACATGCTCAATAATATCTTTTTGAGCTTCATTCAGATAACTAAAAACAGCTTCCTGATGGGCGTATTTTTCGATCAGGTCGTCTATGGAATGGTTGACGGCCTGCTCCGCAACTTCACGGTTAAGCGCTTGTAGTTTGCGTTTGGTTTCCTTGCGCCAGATGGGGAAGTTTTTCAGCAGTTTTGCCAAGCGTTCCTGTAAGTCGAAAATGGTTTGTTGTATTTCGTGCTGCTTGTCTTTATCCAGCTTATTGAACTGCTCTGGGCTGATAATTTCATTGTTTTCATTTGCCGGGGAAAATGCATAGCCGGTAGCAGTTTCGGTAAGAAGAATATGAGCGTTTGCCGCATCTTCGCGCAACCGGCTAAGTTCGCTTATTTCCCGTTGGCGCGACTCGCTTTCGAGTTCACCCGCTCTGGATCGGTATTCGTCACCGTCAAAAGCCGCAGGTATTGCGATGCTCAGTTCATCAATCAACTGCGCCATATCATGCTTAAACACCTTGCCATGCCCCGGCATCAATTTAATGGCTTTCGGTTGGGCAGGTTGACTGAAGTTGTTGACATAACACCAGTCCGAAGGAATGCCTTGCCTGCCGGCTTCATGTTCGACCAACTGGCGGATAGTAGTCAATTTTCCGGTGCCGGCAGGCGCTATTGCAAAAATGTTATAGCCGCTTTTATGCATATGAATGCCCAATTTGACGGCTTCCACAGCGCGTTGCTGTCCCACGGCAATATCAATATCTTCAAGCTCTTCGGTCGAGCTAAATTTTAATTGTTCAACATTGCATGGCTTATAGAGTTGTGAAGGATCCAATGGCGTATTTTTCATGGGTTATCTACTCAACGTGGAAAAGTTTGGTAGCGTTAAATTCCGCGACCTGCGCTTCGTGCAAAACCTACCTACATATTAAGAGTTGTGCTTCATCTTGAATTAACAATTCTTTTTAAATACTGGTAATTAGCAATGTAGAAAAAATCTAATATTTAAATAATAGCCGCTATTTAGGCCTATTTCCAGAACATTGTTGCATGACTGCACCATCCTGACTTCTTGCATCAGGTGAATATTCTCTCCGGTTCGAGAGGATCAATAATAAAGAAACATAATAGTACGCTTGGTTATCCTTCCGGAAAGCCTGAAGTTGCATAAAAGTTAACGCTCATCAGTTTAGATATCTTTTTAATTCTCTACTTCTAAGTATTCGCACTGATATTTTTGTTCACAATTTTTTGTTTCAATGTCCCCAGATTATTTTTTTACAATCATAAAACTTTAGATGAATCTTGCAAAACGGCTAAGAGTAAAGTGGAAATGCATACGTCTCTTCAGGACAATATTTTAAATCCAACAACACCTTCAACGCCTATAAATCTCCCCGACTGTTATACAAAAATCGCTGAGATTGCCTTCTATAAAGCAGAAAAAAGGGGTTTTGAACCAGGCCACGAAATTGATGACTGGATCGAGGCAGAGCAGGAACTTCAGGAAATGATGACTAAAAACAAATCTCACTAGATGATTTACTTTAATATCAAAATTTATATATATTACTGGAGATGTTATGACGAATTAACTAAACAATATACAAAGACACATATTTTGTTAACTATCATACCGATAGTTGGCATTCACCGAAAATCAGAATTAAGTAATTTATTCATTACTTAATTATATTAATTTATTCTCTAGGATGTTAATTATGTCTACACAAACAAATACTGGTACAGTCAAATGGTTTAATGCTAGCAAAGGCTTTGGTTTTATTGAACAAGAAAAAGGTCCTGATGTCTTTGTTCATTACAGTAATATTAGCAGCACTGGGTTTAAATCATTATCTGATGGGCAAAAAGTGAAATTTAATGTGACACAAGGAAAAAAGGGCCCACAAGCTGAAGATTTAATTATCCTGTGATGTAGTGACGGATGAGTCTTTCTCGTATTTAGCCTCAACAAGGTGACTAATATGCAAATCCCATTACAAATTACTTTTCGTGGGATACCTCATTCAGATGCTGTAGAGGCTAAAATTCGTGAAAAAGCTAGCAAGTTGGATAGGTTTCATACACATATCATAGGTTGCAGGATTGCGGTGGAATCCGAGCACCAACGCCACCATCAAGGCAATCAATATCATATACGTATTGACATCACTACTCCGCGCAAGGAATTGGTTATTAGCCGGGAACATCATGATAAAAAAGCTTATGAAGATATTTATGTAGCCATACGTGACGCCTTCAATGCCGCCACACGACAGCTTGAAGATTACGCACGGATTCAGCAGGGAAAGGTTAAGACTCACGACTTGCAAAGCATCGGAACCGTAACCCGCTTGCTGCCGGAAAAGAATCACGGCTTTATTGAAGCTGCTGATGACGGGCATGAAGTTTATTTTCACCGAAACAGTGTGACTGGAAGTGGGTTTGATGCGTTACAGGTTGGCGATGAAATCCGTTATATTGAAGAAAATGTCGATCTCGGCCCACAAGCCAGCATCGTTTATCCTTAAATACAATGGTTTAAATTGACTGTATGTCGCCATAATCTATTTCAATGCTGAGTGACAGTTCCGGCATGGCTTGGTTTTATTCTAAATTTCTGAAATCATGCCGGACTGTTTCAACTATAAATCAATATGTTTCGGCATAGCCATAATTAGCGAATTATGATATTGGCTATGTATGCTTCGATTGGTTTAGCAAAATACTTCTTTGATGCAATCAAATAATGCCTGAGAAAAAATAATACCCCATAATAATTTCAATAACCAATATCGACCAAATAATATAGTTATGCCTTTTAATTCTATAGATTTTTAATTGATATAAGCCAATGGAAATATGCCTTAATACAATTAAAATATTAATCAACACAAAATAAACATTTTGATTTATTAATCGATCATATAATCAGATTATTGCTCATATAAAACAATAAAATAGATTAATACTCGCATATAACAACTATTTCCTTATTGCTTTTGCAATTCTTGGGTAAGCTACCTTAAAAATACTTTCTTTTTTACCAAGAAAAGTTTCAACTTGTTCGGATCTAGCTAACTCCTAAATAAGAAATATAAATGGTATTAATAATAAAACAGGCGATTATCAATAGTATTCAAACATATCCCAGTACTACAGTGATTCATTTCATGATTTATTAATGGATAAAAAATTTATGCAATATAATTTGAAAAAAGTAAATACCAATAAGTGCCCCGCAACAAATTCATTTATGCAGAAGAGATCGGCGATCAATCCAAGGAAAGAAACGAAAAACTTGCGCACGGCATAGAGAATGACTGTCCCAAAGCAAAAAAAATAGCTAAGCGAGCTTTAAGTAAATATCCAAACAATACGCGCCTCTACGAGCCGATACTTAATCTTTCTGAAATTGGCTGGTACCAACTATCCCCCGACGAGAAAAATAAGCTTTGCGGCTCAAGTCCGGAAAACGCAACTTGCCAAGTAAGGTAGATTTGCCTACTCCCCCCGATCAAGCGGGAATGACCACCTGTTGCACCGTTTGCAATTGGTGGCGCATGTCAACTTTCGGACTTCGGCTGTTTCTTGAGAGAGCTTGTCGAACCATGATCGGAATAAATCCAATTCAATCCGTAACTTAAAAAGCCCTTCGACAAGCTCAGGGCGAACGGAGTGATTTAATCAGCGCTTCCCTAAGTCACTCAATAATAGCCAATGCCGAAACTATCGCCGTTCTCAAAAACAATACCGGTCAATCATTAATGACCTTTTCTATTTTTTGAACAAAGCAATCGACTCCACATGCCCGGTTTGCGGGAACATATCCATCACCCCGGCTTTGACCAGCTTATAACCCAGCTCATTAACCAGTATGCCTGCATCACGGGCCAGCGTTGACGGATTACAGGACACATAAACAATCTGCTCGGGTTGCCATTTTTTAAAATGATGCAACACCTCCGAAGCTCCGGCTCTGGAAGGATCGAGCATGATTTTGTTGTATTTCCGGTTGGCCCAAGGCTGATCGCTAATATCCTTACTTAAATCAGCCGCATAAAATTCAACGTTTTCGATGCCGTTATGGCGGGCGTTTTCTTTAGCGTGATTGACCAGAGGCTGGTCGCCTTCCACGCCGACTACGTGTCCTGCAAATTTCGCCATCGGCAAGGTAAAATTGCCCAAGCCGCAAAACAAATCCAGCACTGAGTCGTGTTCATTCAAGTCCAAAGTCTCCAGTACCCGGTTGATCATTTGCCTGTTAATTTCATAATTAACCTGGGTAAACATCGCGGGTTTGAATTTAAACTCTAAGTCTTGATCCGGCAACGCATAAGTCGGTATCAGTTCCGGTTCGCCATCCAGTGGCACGATGGTATCCGGACCTTTAGGTTGCAGGCACAGCGAGATGCCATGCTGATGGGCAAATTCACGCATCCGTTCCTTATCGGCATCGGTTGGCGGCTCCAGTACCCGAATCGCCAGCACGCATTGCTGATCGCCGATAGCCACTTCGATCTGCGGAATTTTATCCCTGACGGTCAATCCGCCGATCATTTCCGATAAGGCCATGAGCTTGGTGCCAACGACAGGATGCATCACCACGCAGCTTTCAATTTCGGCCAGATACGGATGTCGTCTTTCCCTGAAACCCACCAGCACCCGGTTCTTTTTCTCGACGTATTTAACGCCCATCCGCGCTTTGCTGCGATAACCCCAATGCGGGCCTTCCAAAGGCTGCCAAAGCTCGGGTATTTCGGTCTTGCCGATGCGTTTGAACTGATCGATCAGCAAATCCTGCTTGATCCTGATCTGCGCAGAAGAGTCGACATGCTGAAAACTGCAACCGCCGCATACGCCGTAATATTCGCACAACGCATCGACCCGATCTGCGGCGCGGCTCAACAGATTGACGACCTTGCCTTCCGCATAATCCTTGCGGCTTTCGGTATAAATAAACTCCACCTCTTCGCCCGGCAACGCCTCATCGATAAATATCACCTTGCCATCGACATGTGCTACCCCGCGTCCGTCATGGGCCAAGGATTCTATAGTGACTTTAACCGGCGTATCCGGTAACTGCTTTCTGACTCGTTTTCTGTTTGCCATGTTTACTTTTGTTTCCAGCTTCCTGAAGATTGATACCACCAGCCCGGTTGAGCATTACTCACCCAGCGAGCGGCAAAGGTTGATTTGATTTGTGCCGCCCATTCGGGGTGGCCGTTGGCATTGGCGATTGCCTGATAAAGGTTTTGCCGGTCGGCGTTTTCAGCGGCGACCAGTTTATTGACCTGATTCCTGTCCTTAAGCGGTACGCTGCCACTATCCCTGACTGCCAGCAAACCGTCCGCCTGAATGCCGATATAGCCCGCCGCATATAAAGGTTGCAGGCTGGCAAAACGAGACTCCATAGCGGCACGCAACTGCCTGATTTCAACGCTGTCGATCGCCAGATTTGCCTCATCGGCCTGCGCGGGCGATACCACAACGTTGATTGCATTATCGATTACCTGATACATGCTCGCCTGCCAACCCGGCAAACTGGCCTTAGGCTTGCGTTCCGTTTGTTGCGGCGTGTTTTTTTGTATGTCTTTGATGATTTCATCCGCCGCTTTTTCAGCTGCGGCAGCGGGAAAATAAATATTGATAGTGACACAGGCAGTCAACAATATTGCGCTTAAAACTGATATTTTTCTCATAACGCTCTCCAAACTATTCAATGATTACTGGTTCGATGTCGACTGACTGTTTCATCAATACGCTTGATCAAGCGGGGGATTATAGCCGATTGCACCGTTTCGCGGCAGACTGCCATCAGTATTCAGCAATTGAGAGTTGGAACATGAGGATGGAGTCCAATATTTTGGACTGGTATTCAAGCGGCACATCATTTGCCAAATAGGCGGACGGCAGATCTTATTGAAGTATAGGGAAATCAGGCATAAAGCATGTCCGCCCCTGTTTCAAGCCCGCTATATAGCAACTGCGGATTGGTGTTGATGAATCAAGGCGGACGTTTGATGCTTCTATCGCGTTTCAGTAAGAAATAAACTAAACATTAAAATACATTGGTACAGCTTTCTCTAATCTCCTTAAGCTCTACAGCAATCTCCCGGCGCATACGAAAATCCCGGCGAGTGTGGACAATGTTGTAAGGAATATTAGGATTTTTTTCATATTTGACGGCTGTGCGAATAATGCCTATCCACTGCCTGTCGTTATCTTCCATGTCTTTAAAGCGATTACGGATACGCTCCAGTTCCTGGTTGCAGTAGGTAATAAAGCCTGCAGCATAAAACACGCTGTTTTTCAGGTAATCTTGCAAGGCAGCTAAATCGCCGTTAATTTCGGCAACCACTTCTTCAAAATTTGCCGGCTCGGTAGAGAACATTTTATCCGCCGGTTCTTCGATCAGTTTTTTGACCGGAGGCATCGCTTCAGCGGTTACCGCATTAACAATATCTTGTATGACCTGATTTTTGGCAGTCGGCTTTTCCAACGCTTTGCCACGGCTGCCGGTTGCGGCGGTTTGAGCCAGTTTTGTCCACAGACCGTAACGCAGATAATGGGTCAGGCCGCCTTCGCGTTTAGCTTTGTCGCTGCCTTGATAGAAGGCTTCAAGGGTTTTAATTTCGGCTGATCGCTCATGTAACAGACGTTCTCTTGCATGTAGGGGTTTGGCAATAAACGCTTCAACGGCAACCCGGCTAAAGCGTAAAAACAGCACTTGGAAACCGTGGCGAATGCGCGCCTGTTCGACTGCTTCATCGACGTCGGAATGCAGCAAAGTTTTGCGCACTTCTTCGGTTTCCCACAGCAGGCTTTGAGTCTTAAGCGCGATTTGATCGATTAGAGCTTGTAGCGCCTGCGCCAGCTGGTCGGTCATTTCAGTCTCGAATTTTTTCTGAATTTCCCGAAATAGTTCTTCACGAATTTTATAATTGCCTTCGCGCGAGTCAGGCATGGAAATAGTACCGCCCGCTGTATATATACGTTTTAACTCGTCAGGTTGGGCTGTGATCAGATTAGACAGCAAAAACTCGATTTTTTCATCATAAGCCGAATGCAGAGCGGCCAGTTCGTGATGTTCCGAACCCAAAGCATCGGCTTCTTTGCGGCCTTGTATAACCTCCGCATACCAGGTATCGAAATCTTTCTTGATACGTTGCCACTGGCGTCCCCACCATTGATTAAAATCCTTGCCCAGTAAATCATCTTCCTGGATTTCATTTTCATCAAACACGCCGTAAACCGGTTCAAGCTTAAGCAAGATTTCATTAGCAATTTGCCGGATGCTGCTGACCAAACCGTCGCAACGCCTTTCTAAAACGCCTGAGCGTTCATTGTCGATGTAGTAATTGATGGAGTCCTTGAGCGCCGCCATGCCATCGTTGATACCCAGCTTTTTCATTTTCGCTTTATCATCGGCGCTCTTAGCGCGTCTTAGAGTATCGTCGGAAGGAATGCCAAACTCGACTAAATGAGAGCGCGCGCAAACCGGGATTAACCGGCGTTCAGGCACTGACGGCCAATAGCTGCGATGCTTGGTGTAGGTTTCTTTGAAGTCGATTTGATCGTCCATCGCATCGGCTTGGGTGAGCACTACAAACACCTTATCGGACACTTTCACTGTTGGGTCTTCGGAATCGGCAATGACCAGCATTTCTTTTTCAGGACCGGTAATGGACGGCTGCTTCATTTCCTTGGCATAAATGATTGCATCGCAGTTTTTCAGCCGCTCGGTCGCTTGCTCGGCATGCATCAAAATACCTGAGTTAAAGCCCGGTACGTCATGAAAAATAATGTCGCGGTCGCTGCGCAAACGCACGGTCTTCAACTGAATGCGTTTAATAGCTAAGGATTGAGCCCTGTTTTTAAACACTGCCGACTGCAATTGTTCGCTGATTTCGCCGATATCGGTAAAGTGTTGCGTATAGCCGGCTTTTTGTTTGCAAAACACTAAAATCTGGGTAAGGTGTTTTTCGGTATCATCAAAATCTTCTTGTATTTCCTTGCGCTCGCGTTCGCTTAAAAGGCCTAATAGCGCATCACGCCGCTGTAGTTGAAGCTTGCTGATTTCTTCCTTGGTGTAATACTGGATATACAGCAGTTGATCTTGTTCAGTCTGGGCGGACCATATTTCGGTACTGGTGAAAGTGCAGCGCTCGCGTGCGGACGGTAAAATTTCCTGCCCTAACCAGGCATTCAGCAGCGCGCTTTTGCCTGCCTTTTCCAAACCGATCACGGCTACTTCAAAACGATTGGCATGAAGGCGCTCCAATTGCCGCTCTAAACGCGGCCGCTCAATATTAAGTCGCCTTAGCAAATCGGGGGAAATATCCACGCCGGTTTTATTTCCCAAAGTAATCAGCTTATCTGCCAGTACCGAGGTTTTTTCCAGTCTGGCTAATTGTTTTTGACAGGTTTCTAACCAAGTAGTCATGAGTATTCCGAAATCACAAGAAAGATGAAACAAATTAAATCGCCATAGTTTACCGTATTGTCAGGCAGACTACTCGACAAGTTATTGTTTGATTAATTCATATTGAAAAAATCTGGTCAATAATTAAGTCGGTTACTAAGAACGCATTAATATTGAAAGAATAATAGATTAAATAGAGAACCTTGCAGCAAATCATTACTTACTTAACAATCACTTCCTCCGTAGTTGTAATACGCTTCAGCCGCTCCATCAACACATCCCAATCAACGCGAGGGTTATAACCGATCACATCGATACGCGGCAGGCCGCCGCCGGTGATGATGGCGTAGCCGCCTGACTCTGTAGCCTTTACGCCCATCAACTGACACACGCCGTCATGCAGATAACAACCCATGCCCAGCTTGTCATAGCCGAAAGTTTCAAAAAATCTCAAGAAGCTTCTGGACAGTAAATCGGCTGCGCCGCCACCACCGATATTGGCAATATTTTGTACCGCTTTTTGACTGATCCTGTGCCTAGAGTCATCGTTTTCAGGCGTACCCAGCCACGCGAAAAAAGAGACCGGGTGCCAGTTTTCCATATACAACTGCTGCACATAGCCTGATAACTTGCCGGTAATACCGCCAAATTTAAACCTGCCGGTCAGCTGCTCCAGGTCCAGGTTGTTAATTTCAATATCGCTGTGAAACTTGATGAAATCCGTAAACAATCCGGAAGAGGCCAAATTGCTGACCTTTATGTCACCGTCAAACGCCGTGATAATCAGTTCGCCGCCCAGACTCAGGGTTTTGTTGCTGTACTCGACTCGGGGAATATGACCACTGATACTGCCCGATAACGGTGTCCAGTTCAGGGCGCGGGATAGCTGCTCAAGCGACACATTGTTTATATTTCCCTCAAAAGACACTTCGGGGGCTTGCTGCTTTTTGGCCTGCCAGCTGAAATGGTTGATAGCGATTGCGCCGCCTAACAAAGGCAAGTGAGCTTTTTCAAGCAGCCGGATGCTGTCAGCCCGGCTCAGGAACGATAGCTCGGCAGGGCCTGCAGCTACACCTCCCACTTTCAATTGCTGCCAGGAAAATTTCGACGACTGGCTAAAGAATTCATCGACCGACCAGTTAAACCGACCTACTCCGCCCTGAATTTCACCGCGTCCTGCTGCATCAGTAACATCAAGATTATCAAAACTTGCCGCCACCTCGGTGAGGGACTGATCGTTAATATAAAAGTCGGCTTTTAGGCGTCCTGCGAGCGAGACGTTTTGTAATGCAGTCTGCTCAAAAAACGGTTTCAGATATATAGCCGAAACATCCTGTAAATTGTCACTGTTCAACGAGAGTCGGGCCTTTTCGATAATTGCTCCATCCTTGTATTGAACGGTCGCGTTGCCGTTTATTTCCCCAACATTTGAATGTTTGTAATGTGCAGCGTTAATTTTGACGCTGTTGTTTGATGCGTCCCAATCGCCTTGGGCATCCAAAATTATATGTTGTCCGGCCGACTCCAGATATAAAGGCTCTACATACAACGCTCCGCCGTTAACATCGATATGACTTTGCCATTGCCATAAACCGTTATAGTTTTTGGCATCTAGCGTTGACTCCAGCATTAATGTCTCAGCCGCAAACCGCCCGTCTTTGGTCTGTCCGGTCAGGCCGTTAAGCCCGGCGGTTAAGGTAAACTCATGCACCAGCGCATGGCTGCCGGATGCATTTAACTTGATATTGATTTTACCGGCTTTAAGTTTGAAATGTTCCTGCGGCAACAACTGCTGAATCAATTCGCTATCCACAGCTTTGGCGTCGATATACAGCTGCCATTGTTCACCCTGCTCCTCGCCATCAACCGCAACGGTACCGCCGGCCAAGCGCAAACCGGTCAATTTGAATGAGCTGCGCTGTTCCGTGACATGAAAAGAAAAGTGGGTTGTCGGCGATTGCCAGTGTTTTGAACGTACCTTCGCCCTGCCCTGTTCGCACAACAATTCCTTGTTTTGCCAAGTGAACGAACTACAACGAATGTTGACCAAGTTAAAATCATTAAAAGGTTTAGGCAGGCTTAACTTGGCGACCGTTACAGTCAGTTTTTGCGGATTTTGCTGTAAGTCGGTCAGGACGATATTGACGCCTTCCAACTTCCATTGGGTTCCAGCAATAGTCCCGACATTAAGCGATACGCTATCCAGTGCATAGACAGCGGGTGTTGTTAAAAGAAAGAAGATGGCCCAATTGGACATCTGTGTAAACCGCCGCCACATTAATCTTACTCAACGCGACTCTGGAGAAACAAGGGCGACCGGCCGGTCGCCCCTACGGATTTTTCGGCAGGCTCAGGACTAGCGGCCGCCATTAGCCAGGGAAAACGCCTGTAGACAAGTATCGGTCGCCCCGGTCACAGATAATCACCACAATGACAGCATTCTCGACTTCATCAGACAACTTTAAGGCGGCATGAACCGCGCCGCCGGATGAAATCCCGGCAAAAATACCTTCTTCGGCAGCCAAAGCGCGGGTGACGTTTTCTGCCGAAACCTGATCGACATCGATAATCCGATCAACCCGGTCGGTTTGATAAATCTTCGGCAAATATTCCTGAGGCCAACGCCGGATGCCGGGAATTTTAGACTCTCCTTCAGGCTGCACGCCGATAACTTGAATATCGGCATTCTGTTCTTTCAGGAATTTTGAAGTACCCATAATCGTGCCGGTTGTGCCCATGGAGCTGACAAAATGGGTGATTTTTCCGTGCGTGTCCCGCCAGATTTCAGGACCTGTACCTTCATAATGCGCACGCGGATTGTCAGGATTGGAAAACTGGTCTAGCACCTTGCCCTTGCCGGCCGCTTCCATTTCCCTGGATAAATCAATCGCCGCTTCCATGCTCCCGGCTGCAGGCGTCAGGATGATCTCGGCTCCATAAGCTTTCATTGAAGCCCGGCGCTCTTCACTCATGTTATCCGGCATAATCAAAGTCATTTTATAGCCCTTGATCGCCGCCGCCATCGCCAACGCAATGCCGGTGTTGCCGCTGGTCGCCTCGATCAAGCGGTCACCTGGCTTAATCTCGCCTCGTTGCTCGGCATGTTTAATCATGCTGAGCGCCGGACGGTCTTTGACCGAACCGGCCGGATTATTGCCTTCCAGCTTGACCAGGATTGTGTTACCGGTATTACCAGGCAGGCGTTGCAGTCTGACCAGAGGGGTATTGCCGACAAAGGATTCAATGGTTGGGAAAGTCATGATAGTCATTGTGATAAGTTAATTGAGAGCTTGGAAATTGATTCAGGTAAGTCAGCGTGTTTCATTTTTGAAAATGATGCGTCGGACATTGGCCGTCTCTCAGGCTGATGATCGGCCAGTTGGAGGCATTCGCAAATTCGGCCAGTTTGTCATCAGGATCGACGGCGACCGGATTATCTACCAGCTTTAGCAGCGGCAGGTCGTTATGAGAATCACTGTAAAACCAGCTGTCCTGCATGGTTTCGGTTGAATCTGTTAACCATGCTTCCAGCAGTTTCACCTTGCCTGCCTGAAAACAGGGTATGCCGTTAAAACTGCCTGTGTATCGACCATTAATAAATTCCGGCGTGGTCGCCAATAAATTCTTAATGCCGTACAGCCCGACTATCGGTTCGGTCACAAAACGATTGGTTGCGGTGATGACCAGTAAAGTATCGCCCCGGTCTCTATGCTTGTCGATCAATTGCTGGGCAGACTCTAACATCAGGGGCTTGATGATTTCTTCGATAAATTGCGCCCGCCATTGGTAAAGTTGCTCTGGATTGTGATCCGCTAATGGTTTTAGCGAAAAATGCAGAAACTCGACAATATCCAGCGTGCCTTGTTTGTACTCATCATAGAATTTTGCGTTAGCGCTTTCGTAATGATTTTTATCGACAATGCCTCGATCGACAAGAAACTGCCCCCACAAATAGTCGCTGTCATCGGCAATCAGCGTGTTATCCAAATCAAAAATCGCTAAGCTCACGGTCAATCCTGTCTTGAGTAATTAAAAAGCGCTATGCGCTATGGCATCTGCACTTTATTTATGGAACAATGCGGTCATAAATTTAACTTACTGACCTATCTTTAAAGAATTTTACCATTAGCAAGATTAAAGATATAGGAAAGGTAAAAACACAGGTTTTAACATGATTGACTCTAAAGGATACCGACCGAATGTCGGAATCATCCTTTGCAATGACGAGGGTCGCGTGTTTTGGGCAAAACGAATGGGTGTAAACTCATGGCAATTCCCGCAAGGCGGGATAAATCCGAATGAAGACCCAGAAGCTGCGATGTATCGGGAGTTGTGCGAAGAAACAGGGCTGCAACAGCAGCACGTCCAGGTGCTCGGCCGTACGCGCTATTGGCTGAGATATCAGCTGCCCGAACGTTATATACGCAAGAACTCTCTGCCGTTATGCATAGGCCAAAAACAAATCTGGTATATGCTGCGCTTGGTGACGCATGAATCCAACGTGCGTTTTGATCTGTGCCCCAAACCGGAATTTGACGACTGGCGCTGGGTGGACTATTGGGATCCGCTTAAAGATGTGGTGTATTTCAAGCGCAAGGTTTATCAAAAAGCGATGAGCGAACTGGGCGCCATTCTGACTGCCGATTCCGTTCCGGTGAATGCCGCCGGGTATTTGGCTAAGGAAATTGAAAAGGTAAAAGACAAAAGGCGCAAAAAGTAGGAGCGCCATCCCACCACTTCCACGGTTTCATGAGCAAGCCGTGGAAAGTCCACATCTGCAATATCCTCTTCTACCTGATACAAGTATTTGCCCAGCCATCAAACAGCACGAATACTAATATCTTTACAACCGCTCAACACAAGCTATTTCTTTGTATCAGGGGCGATGCCAACTTTTACCGGCGGCAATGTGGTGACTTTTATAGGTGGCAACTCGGTTATCGCAACATCGGCGCCAACCTTAACTTCGATCGGTTTATCGATAGCTAGGGAAATGGGTTTATCCGTTGCAACATTCAAGTTAACAGTAAGCGGGCAACCTGACGATAGAACTGAAGCAAGAATTATCAGCTTCCGCTTAATAAACAAATGGAAAACCTTATTCATATCGATTATCCCCCTTGGGCTAGCTGCCAAGCTCCAGCTTGAGAACCAGGAAGACGAAGCGCTTGCTTCGCGGGATGGGAAGCTGGAGCTTTCAGACTGGATTCCTAAGGACAAGATTAGGAACCCGTCGAATATCGGTTTGTATTTAGAATAATGAGTTCAAATTCTTTAATCAATTAAGTGCCATTACCTAGGAGTCTGTCGGACAGGTACTGTCTCGGTCACCCTAGTGGATATTTACGGATTCATCTATAGCGAATAATTAATAAAAGTGGTTTTTTAATTTCATTTAATAGGTCTTTTTCTATATCGGGTGGAGTTATTTTAGTATCGATTCGCTAAGTCCGACAGACTCCTAGGCAACAACTTATCCGCGAGCTCAAGGGGTGTACGCTACCGCACATAAGCCACTATCGATCATTTATTAAAGGCGCTGGCTAGGGCTCTTGGAACGAGCTGACTATGGCACGCGGAAGATTGCCGCCGTTAAAATGCCATGAAGGCCGCCTGAACAAAGAATTGATTACAATCCGTACACCCTGCCGGATTGTATGGGAAGAGAGAGTTTGAGTTTTATGACTTCAAAACTTTGGTTCCGAAGTATTACCCTAAAGCTCCAGTTAGTACACGAAAAACCCGAAATAAACCGACATATCGTATTACACAGCCATTCATCCGTTGAGTGACAGGTAGTTTCGTACTTTTCATAGAAGGCATAGAAGAGACTCCCTTGTATTTTCTTAAATCAAAATGGCCAAGCCTCCACAAAGCGGTGAAGGCTTGGCCCTCTATTCACACAGTTTTACATCTTATCTGGTACAACCTTGACCACCAGGGTGTTTTGAACCGATTTCACATCTTTCTGAGTGTTGGCCACTTCGACGGCTCTGGCAACGTCTGGCTCATCATTTACCGTGCCACTCAATGTCACTACGCCGTTGACTGTGTTCACCTGAATATGGGAGTCTTTGAGCAAGGGATCTGCCAAAATAGCCGAATTAACCCTGGCGGTAATCGCCGAGTCATCGACAGCTACCCCGGCCATCCGGCCGGTATCGGTAGCCGACTCCTTGGCCGCATCAATCTCCCTCTCAGCCTGGTCTTTCGCTTGGTCGATCTTTTGCTCGGCAGTCTCGGCCGCGCGGTCGACTTTCTCTTCGGCCCTGTCCGTGGTGTCTTTTTGCTGCTCACATCCGGCCAGCCCGGCCACCGCGGATAAACAGGCGATCGCCAGGAAGGTACGGGCTAACTCTTTGTGTCGGCATAGGTTGAATGTATTCATGAGGGATTCCTTAACATGAGGTCGTAAAGATACGCGGTGACCGGGCGGCATTGCCGCTCGCAAAAAAACGTCGGCCACCTCCCGGTCAAGCGCTGTGGACTGAGAATTCGTGCCAAGCTTAATAGCAACAGAAAACATGGTCTGTACGGTAACGTACATAAGGCCGGGAATGGGCTTAGGGCCGGTTTTAGCGGACGATGGCCATAAAAAAACCCGCCGGGCGGCGGGTTTCGGTAGCACTTCAGGAATGACCTCGTGAGCCTAAAGCCGGGCTCAGTATTCGATCCAGATCAGCTCAACACGGCGGTTCTGGGCCCTGCCCTCTTCGGTGCGATTGTCTGCGATCGGCTGGGTTTCGCCATAGCCTTTGGCAATCAGACGGTTGCTGACGCCT
>Ga0208116_1000033_pt1 | contig 90850 bp, 50 predicted proteins | sample LakWasMeta9_HOW4_2_FD_183859 | JGI IMG/M metagenome (GOLD analysis project Ga0208116, IMG submission 183859) | Freshwater sediment methanotrophic microbial communities from Lake Washington under simulated oxygen tension - Sediment Metagenome... | ecosystem: Environmental > Aquatic > Freshwater >... | reverse complement strand
AGCGCCGCTTACCGAAGCCCTGATGAGCCGACCATTATAACCGGTCGATTCCGTTTGTCAAACTCCTTACCAACTTTATTTCGCCGCTTCCTGCAGCTTCCAGGCTACCTGCCCCGAAAGAACTGCGTATTATACAGCCTTCTTGGACCTCGTCAAGATGTTATTATTACTCGAACAAACTTTCGTTTTCCTACCTGATAAACATGCTGACTCCCTGTCGGGATATCCAGCTTTGGATCGGAAACTTTTTCTCCGTCAATTTTCACGGCTCCTTGTTTTATCATGCGGATAGCCTCAGATGTACTCTCCGTTAACCCAGCATCTTTTAGTAAATTCGCTATTCCATAACCTGAGCCATCAATCTTCAGCCCCAGTTCTTCCATTTCATCAGGCATTGCTCCTCGCTGAAATCTAGCCTCGAAATTTTCCAGTGCCTTGATGGCTGCGGATGCATCATGAAATCTTTCTATAATTTCCTGCGCCAACTTTACTTTAAAGTTTCTCGGGTTTGCCCCTTGCTTACATTCCTCTGCCCATAACTTTATTTCAGCCATGGGCCTAAAACTTAACAATTCGAAATAACGCCACATTAATTCATCAGATATAGACATTAATTTACCAAACATATCATCAGCAGAATCGGCTATGCCTACGTAATTGTTCAATGATTTGGACATTTTCTGTACACCGTCCAATCCTTCCAGAATCGGCATGGTCATCACGACTTGGGGTTTTTGTCCAAACACCTCTTGCAATTGACGCCCAACCAGCAAGTTAAACTTTTGATCTGTTCCGCCTAATTCCACATCTGCCTTCATCGCCACCGAATCGTAACCTTGGATTAAAGGATATAAAAATTCATGTATCGCAATGGGCTGCCCACCTTTAAAGCGCTTATTAAAATCATCTCGCTCCAGCATTCTAGCTACAGTGTGTTTTGCAGCCAACTGAATTAAATCAGCCGGCGACATTGCATTCATCCAGCTGGAATTAAACATCACTAACGTTTTAGCCGGATCAAGGATTTTAAATATCTGCTCTTCATAAGTTCTTGCATTATCAATCACCTCATCCCGAGTTAATGGCTTACGCGTAACGTTTTTACCTGTTGGATCACCAATCATTCCGGTAAAATCACCAATCAGAAACAGCACTTCGTGCCCTAATTCCTGAAATTGCTTTAGTTTATTGATCAATACCGTATGCCCCAAATGCAGATCAGGAGCCGTCGGATCAAAACCCGCCTTAATCCGAAGAGGCCGCCCCTCTTCCAATTTTTTAATTAACTCTTGTTTAACTAAAACCTCATCAGTCCCTCTAAGCAGGTGTTTCAATACGTCCTCTTGCAATTTCTTTCTCCAAAAAATATTTACAAATTATTCATTATAGAATTAATAACCGACTGCGTTGAATAAAACTTTTATGCAGCCTAAAATTGGTAAAAATACGTAAAAACACTTAGAATGAAATTGTAAATCTATTAAGCATTCTGATTTATCTAACTTCAATTACTCAGCGTAGCCTAGTGAAAAATAGAATCTATACCTTTTTGCTCTTTGGAATTAGCATTGCTTTTTCAATAACCGGCTACACACAGACAAAACCAGAAAGTAAACGCACGGCAACCAAAACTGTTTCCACCGCTACTGCTCATTCAAAACTTGCAAAACCTAACGATAAAAAACTTGCCGTTGCGGTTAAAATCAAATCGAACAATACTGTTTCATCAAGAACCGGCAGCAAAAATAATGCTATTGCTAAAGCTAAGCTACCTGCAAAAAGAACCGTTGCAACATCTAAAGCTATCACTAAAGATCAACCTACCGTTTCCACTAAACTAAAACACAACAAACAATCTATTACCCGATCTAAATCGAATCACATATCGCACACTGCATCTATTGATTCGGCAGCCAGACAACGCACAGTTATTTCTTCTAAGCCGACCGAATCAACACCTATAAAACCCACTTATAATAGTAAATCAGATCGAAATATTCTAACCAAGCTGAACTTGGACAATATTGGGTTAACTCCGATCGCGTCAGCTAATAGTGATCGTCAATTCCATCCAATTTCAATTGCTCGACCACAACCGGCAACAATTAACACTGCGCATGTATCCATAGAAACTTCTTTATTCCTTGATGGTCTTGAAGCCGATCTATCTAAAGAACTCATTTTGGCACTTACCGAAATTTTTGCATGGGATATTGATTTTGCCACCAATTTACGTCCAGGCGACCAATTCACAGTTGTTTATGGAAAAAAAATGGTTAATGGCAAAGAAACAGATAAGGATGAAATCATTGCCGCCGAGTTTATTAACCAGGGAACATCCTATACAGCCGTCCGGTATATAGATGAATCCGGCAATGCCAGTTATTACACGCCTGATGGACACTCCATGCAAAGAGCGTTTTTAAGTGCTCCTGTCGATTTTATAAAGATAAGTTCACCTTTTGACCCTCACCGCAAGCACCCTATTCTAAACAGAATTCGTGCGCACAAAGGGATCGACTATGCTGCTAGAACCGGGACACCTGTAAAAACCACCGGAGACGGAACCGTGACTTTTTGCGGTCGCAATGGCGCTTACGGACAAGTGGTTATTATTGAACATAACGACCACTATGAAACGCTTTACGCCCACATGTCCGGCTTTATGAAAGGCTTAACGGTCGGCAGCCATGTCAAGCAAGGCGATGTTATCGGCTATGTCGGCCAAAGCGGCCTGGCTACCGGTCCACATTTGCATTACGAATTCCATGTTGATGGAGAGTATCGCAACCCGGAGACAGTCAAGATACCACATTCGCTACCTATCAGCGGCGAACTATTGGCTGACTTTAAAGCCCAAACCCAAACTTACGTTGCGCAACTTAACCAGGCCAAAGCCAAGAGCCTGTTTGCTAAAACTCCTCCGGCAGTAGTTCCCGACATCGCACTACCGCCGTCATCGACACAACCATCTAATTACGACTAGTTAGAGCAATGCCGGAGCTTTATATTGGACTCATGTCCGGAACCAGCCTGGATGGCATTGACGCGGCTCTTGTTGATTTTAAAGACAACAAAATCCAGCTTGCCGGTTTTGAATATCTGCCTTTCCCTACGGACCTTCAAAGTGTCATCCAACGGCTCAGCAAGCCTGACGCACTGATATCGCTTAAAGAATATGGCGCTATGGATACCCGTCTCGGCCATTTATTTGCTGATACGGTTAATACCTTGCTCGCTAAAACCGATATTCCCGCATCATCAGTCAAAGCCATCGGTAGCCATGGACTAACCGTCTACCATGCGCCCGAAATTAAATTCCCTTTTTCCCTGCAAATTGGCGATCCTAATGTAATTGCCGAACATACCGGCATTACTACCGTGGCCGATTTCAGACGCCGTGATATTGCCGCCAAAGGCCAAGGCGCACCGTTGGTTCCGGCATTCCATCAAGCCGTATTCCAACATCCGGCTGAGCATCGCTGTATCGTGAATATCGGCGGCATCGCCAACATTACCGTCTTGCCTAAACATCAATCAGGAGAAGTCATCGGTTTTGATACCGGCCCCGGTAACACTTTAATGGATCTATGGATCAAGCTGCACAGGAATCTGTCCTATGATCAAAGCGGCGCCTGGGCCAAGTCAGGAAAAGTCGACCATGATTTAGTGGAACTTTTACAACAGGATGCTTACTTCCATGCCGCTCCACCGAAAAGCACCGGCAAAGAATATTTCTCACTTCCTTGGCTTTATCAGTATTTCGACGCCTTCAGTTATAAAGCCGAACACATACAGGCCAGCCTGTGTTTTTTGACGGCAATTACCATTTGCGATGCTATCAAAGAACATGCGCCGGCTACTGAACGCATATTGATTTGCGGCGGCGGCATTCATAATGAATGTCTATTGGAATTTATCCGGCAAAATATTGATTGTCCGGTTGAATCAACTGAGCAGTACGGCCTTCATCCGGATCATGTTGAGGCCGTGGCTTTCGCATGGTTAGCCAGACAAACGTTAAATAATCTGCCGGGCAATCTCAAAGAAGTCACAGGAGCGGTTAACTCCGTTGTCCTTGGGGGAATTTATCAGGGAAGTAAAAAAGGCGCCGCTTCCGCTCCCTGCTCACGCTAAGCACCTATATCCCTGTAGGCGATGTCCTGTCGCCCAATGAGGGGGAAGAATATCTAAATCGACTATGCGGAAAAAGAAGACCCGCATCCGCAAGTAGTCGTCGCGTTTGGATTACGAATAACGAACTGAGCGCCGGACAAATCTTCTTTATAGTCGATTTCAGCGCCGGTTAAATATTGGATGCTCATCGAGTCGATCAATACGGTGACACCGCCGTTTTCAACGCAAGTATCATCCTCATTGACTTCTTCATCAAAAGTAAAGCCATATTGAAACCCTGAACAGCCGCCGCCTGAAACATAAACTCTCAGTTTCAGATTATCATTGCCTTCCTCGGCTATTAATTCACCTACCTTGGAGGCAGCGCTATCAGTAAAAACGATTGGATTTGACATATACGTAACACTATAAAATAAAGTTGAAAGAAAGTATGACTATACCCAGCTTTTTAGTCAACAATTATAAAGGACATACGGTTGCTTATTTGCTCAAGTTACGGATAAAGCGCAATCGTCTTTAACCCAGAGCCTTCCTGTAGCCCGAACATCAAGTTCATGTTTTGTACTGCCTGTCCCGCCGCGCCTTTCACCAAGTTATCAATCACCGATAACACCACGACAGTTTGGCCGCCTTGCGGCCGGTGAATTGAAATCTGGCAGTTATTGCTGCCCCGGACATTCCGGGTGTCCGGATGCGAACCTTGCGGCAATACATCGACAAACGTTTCGTTGGCATATCTTTTCTCATACAAAGCCTGTACATCGCTTAAGCTTCCATGCGCCTGGCTGTATAACGTAGCGTGTATGCCACGAATCATCGGCGTTAAATGCGGCACGAACGTCAGCCCAACCGATTTGCCGGCCATCAATGCAAGCCCTTGGCTGATTTCCGGCAAATGCCGATGGCCGCTGACTGCATAGGCTTTAAAACTTTCGCCGGTTTCACTCATTAACGTCGCCAGTTCCGCTTTGCGCCCTGCCCCGCTGACACCGGACTTAACATCGGCGATCAAATGATCGGCATCGACCAAATCGTTCTCGATCAACGGTAAAAAACCCAACTGTACGGCTGTGGGATAGCAGCCCGGACAGGCGATTAAATTAGCTTTTTTGATCTCTTCTCGATTCACTTCCGGCAGACCGTAAACCGCCTCGGTGATTAGATCGGGACAGACATGCTCCATGCCGTACCATTTGCTCCACTCCTTTGCATCTTTCAACCTGAAATCGGCAGACAGATCTATAACTTTTACGCCGCGCGCCAACAACTGCTCCGCCATCAGCATTGCCGTTCCGTTCGGGGTCGCAAAAAAAACTACATCGCATTCGGCCAAAGTTTCAACTTCAGGCAAGCTAAATACCGCATCGATAGCACCGCGCAGACTGGGATAAAGTGCTTCCACCCTAAGTCCTGCATCGGCGCGCGAAGTAACGACTGATACTTCAACGTCCTCATGCAATGCTAAAATCCGCAATAGCTCAACGCCGGTATACCCGGTTCCGCCCACAATACCTGCACGAATCATTTGTTTTATCCTACCCACACATTGTTTATGAAAATAACTGGGGCATATAATAACCGCAACTTAGCTTATTGACGATGCTGTAACCATGCCGCTTCCCACACAAATGATTGCCATTGAAATAGAAAATGGAGATTTAAAACCGGCCAGACGCGACATGCCAACGCCATCCGCGAACCAAGTATTAATTAAAGTCTCTGCCGCAGGGGTTAGCCGCCCCGATGTGGTGCAGCGTCAAGGCCTGTATCCGCCACCGCCCGGCGCATCCGACATTCCGGGGCTTGAAGTCGCGGGAACCATTGAGGCGCTGGGCGCCAATGTCGATCAATTAAGTGAAGGTGACAGAGTCTGCGCGCTGGTGACTGGCGGCGGTTACAGCGAATATTGCCTGGCTTCGGCGGCGTTATGCCTGCCTGTGCCGGAAGGCCTGTCCTTTACCCAAGCCGCCGCATTGCCGGAAACCTTCTTTACTGTATGGAGCAACATTTTCGACCGCGCCCATTTGCGGCCCGGAGAGACCCTGCTAGTACACGGCGGCACCAGCGGCATCGGTACGACAGCGATCCAACTGGCCAAAGCCTTTAATGCCAAAGTTATCGTCACCGCCGGCTCAAAAGTTAAATGCGATTTTTGCCTGCAACTAGGCGCCGACGCGGCGATTAATTATAAAGAGCGGGATTTTGTTGAGGAAATAAAACAGCTTACCGGCGACAGAGGCGTCGACGTTGTCCTGGACATGATCGGCGGCGACTATTTTCCGCGCAATCTAAAATGCATGGCTGACGATGCCCGGCTGGTGCAAATTGCCGTTCAAAACGGCCCGAAAGCCGAAATAAACCTAGTGCCTGTCATGCTGAAACGGCTTACTATCACCGGCTCCACCTTAAGAGCCAGGGACGATACCTTTAAAGCAGCAATCGCAGCTCAGCTGCTTGAAAAAATCTGGCCGTTACTGGCATCAGGCACGATAAAACCGGTTATACATTCAACTTTTGCACTCACCGATGCTGCCTTAGCCCATCAACTTATGGAAAGCAGCCAACACATCGGCAAAATCATCTTAACGGTATAAAACATGACCTACACCACGCTCGTTTCTACAGACATACTCAATCAGCAGCTTAACAATCCCAATTGGATCATCATTGACTGTCGTTTTTCTCTCGCGGATACCGAAGCCGGCGCTAAAGCCTACCGGTACGGACATATTCCCAATGCCCGCTATGCCCATCTCGACAAAGATTTGTCCTCGCAAATTACCGATTTCACCGGCCGCCATCCGTTGCCCAACTTTTCCTTGCTGGCCAAAAAACTGGGGGCTTGGGGCGTAACCAACAACAGCCAGGTTATTGCTTATGACGATGCCGGGGGCGCCTTTGCAGGACGGCTATGGTGGCTATTGCGCTGCATGGGCCATGATAAAGTCGCGGTATTGAATGGCGGCATCAAGCAATGGCAAAAACAAGGGCTACCGGTCACCACAGCTTTGCCCGTCATCAAGCCCACTACCTTCAGAGCGTATCTGGATGACTCTGCGTGGCTTAATGCCGTACAGGTGGAAACCAGCACGGCCAGAAAAACCATTTGCCTGATCGATGCCAGAACACCCGAACGCTATCGCGGCGAGCAAGAACCCATCGATCCGGTTGCAGGCCATATTCCCAGCGCATTAAACCGGGCTTTTCAGTTAAACCTGGACAGCAACGGCTTGTTTTTAGCGCCCGAACAACTGCGCAAGCAATTCAAGCAACTGATCGGCACGACCATTCCCGAACAAGTCGTCCATTATTGCGGCTCCGGCGTAACCGCTTGCCACAATTTGCTGGCGATGGAATATGCCGGATTAACCGGTTCCAAAATTTATACAGGATCTTGGAGCGAATGGATCAGGAATAAAAACCGGACAGTGGCTACAAACTAAATTTCACACCCATCATTTAATCGACAAGAATATTGCATAGGCTAAGGATGGCCTAATGCAAGAGATAATCATGCAGGACAGTCACAACTCCGGTCCTCTTTAAATCCCGTAACTTTTGCGTTTACGCCAGAATGTCGCTCGGCTCATGCCCAGTGCGCGGGCTGCCAAGGTAACCATACCATTGTTCCGTTCCAGTGCCTGACGAATTGCGGCGGATTCCTCCGCCGCAGATAGCGGCGAATTTTGCACAGGTTGCTGCTCAATGGCACGGATTTCTCTAAACTCAGGGGGTAGTTCAGAGCAACGCAAGGTTGTTCCCCTGCCTACCGCAAAAGCATATTCCACAACATTATGCAGTTCCCGAATATTGCCCGGCCATGCATAGTCCAATAAAGTCCGCATGGCCTGCGGATCGATTTTCTCGATTTTCCTGAAATTGGCGGCGTTATGTTCCTGAATAAAATGCCAGATAAGCAATCCTATATCCTCCCTACGCTCCCGTAACGGCGGAATAAAAATAGGAACGACCCTGAGCCTGTACATCAAGTCCTCGCGGAATCGCCCCAATTTTACTTCCTCCCTCAATGAGCGATGGGTTGCGGCGACAATGCGCACATCGACATCAATCGACCGGTCGCCGCCGACGGGGATATAATTTCTTTCCTGTATCACCCGGAGCAGCTTGGCTTGCAGTTCAAGCGGCAATTCAGCCACTTCATCAAGAAACAGGGTTCCGCCGTGCGCGCGCTGGAACAGGCCGCTATGATCCTTGATTGCGCCGGTAAATGCACCGCGCACATGACCGAACAACTCGCTTTCCAGCAAACTGCTGGACAAGGCCGCGCAATTGATCGCCAAAAAAGGCGCTTTACGGCGAGCGCTCAAATCATGAATGGCTTTGGCCACCAACTCCTTGCCGGAACCGCTTTCGCCTCTTACCAATACCGTGGCTTCCGTTTCCGCGGCATTTTGAATAATCTGAAAAACCGCCTGCATGGCTGGCGAGCGGCTTAACAATCCATGAAATCCCTGTTTTTCAGATTCGGAAGCTTCCGGTGAGACTTTCGGCACAGCCGTATTTGCCGAGCGCTCCGAGACAGGAAGCAACAGCCCCAGAGCACCGGCAAAAGCTCCTTTCTGGTCATGCAAAACCTGAGTGACTTTTTCCAGCTCAACTTTGTGCCCATCAGCCTGGATTGATTTTATAAGCTGTTTTTTAGGGTCGTCGCTCTCAGTAATGGCATATTCTTGCTTACAGGGTTTGCCTGTGACATCTTTGGCGTACAATCCCGATAACTGCTCCGCGCCCCGACTCCAGTGAATAACCTGTTGATCCCGGTCAACGATATAGAGAGCCGCCACATCACAAAGATCAAGCAGTGTTAAAAATAATGGCTGCAACGGCTGCTGCTCCAGCCAGACAGATAAGGGTTCAGACAGACGGTTCATATGTTTCACAATTGTTTCATCATGTTAAATAAGTGTTTCATTGAAACAATATATGAAACATACGGAAGACACAAGTTAAAAAATTCAGGGCCAAAGGCTTATATTTTTTGCATATCCTTAACTTTGCACTTTTGGCACAGGCTTTGCTTTAAACATAATTATCCATAACCCAAACCGGAGAGTCATCATGCTGTTCAAACAACTATTCGACCAGGAAACCTGGACTTACACCTATTTAATTGCTGATCCAGTTAGTAAGGACGCTATTCTCATTGATCCGGTTAACACGCATATCGACGAGTATATCGAGTTACTGGCAGCACACGACCTGCAACTGAAATATTCTCTGGAAACCCATGTTCATGCTGACCATATCACTGCCAGCGGTTTACTGCGCCAGCGCCTGGGCGCGCAAACTGCGGTCAGCGGGCTGTGCGGAGCAGAAAACGCCGATATTCAGATGCAGGACGGCGATATTTTTGAATTTGCCGGCAACGAACAAATCAAAGTCATTGCTACACCGGGGCATACTCGCGGCAGTGTTTCTTTTTTATGGCGCGACCGTTTGTTTACCGGCGACTCTTTATTGATCGGCGGCTGCGGACGCACCGACTTCCAGGGCGGCGATGCCGGAGCGCTTTACGACTGCATTACCCAACGCTTGTTTACCCTGCCGGGTGAAACACTGGTCTATCCGGGCCACGATTATCAACAGCGCTGGGTGAGCAGCATCATGCAGGAACGCACCAGCAACCCGCGCCTGGCCGGCAAGACCCGCGAGCAGTTTATCGAGATTATGAACAACCTGAACCTGCCCAAGCCCCGGTTAATTGACGAAGCGGTGCCCGCCAACCGTTATTGCGGTCTGGATGAAAATGAACGCCAGGATGCCGTAGCGCTCAGGGATGCAACGCCGCCGCTTCGCGCCACAACAAAAACCGAAGACATGGTGGCCGCCGCCAAGCAACAAATTACTGAAGTCGATGTCGCTACTTCGAAAAAACTGCTTTCGGAAGGCAATATCGTGCTGATTGATACCCGCGAAGAAAGCGAATACGCTACCGGTCATGTTGACGGAGCGGTATTAGTCCCGCGCGGCATGCTTGAGTTCAAAATAGGCAACATGCCTGAATTGGCCGACAAGTCGAAAGCGGTGCTCCTCTACTGTCGCTCGGGCAACCGCTCGGCACTTGCGGCACAGACCATGCAGCAATTGGGTTACACTAACGTGCTGTCAATGGAAGGCGGATTTGAAGCTTGGAAAAAGAACCAAACATCATAGCAAACCGTCTTATAAAGAGAGAATGGGTACACGGCAAAGTATGTACTGCCGTGTACCGAAATTTTCCACTAACTACTGATTTCTGAGGAATTTATGTCAAACAAACACCATACCGTATTAATCATCGGAGGAGGCGCCGCCGGCGTTTCCATTGCCAATAACATGCGCCGTCAAAATGCCGATATTGACATCGCTATCGTTGAACCGTCTGAAGTCCACTATTATCAGCCGGGCTTCACCATTGTCGGCGGCGGGGCGTACACCTTAAAAGAAACCGTCCGCAATGAAGCCGATTTGATCCATCCGACCGTAACCTGGATCAAGGATTACGCAGAAACCTTTCAACCGGATGACAACAGCGTCAGTTTGCGTTCCGGCGATACAATCAGTTACGACTATCTGGTGGTCTGCCCCGGCCTGCAACTGGATTGGGACAAGATTGAAGGTTTGAAAGAAACGTTGAACAAAAACAATGTGTGCAGCAACTATTCCGCCGAGACCGTGGAATACACCTGGGAATGCATCCAGAATATCAAGGAAGGCAACGCGCTGTTCACCCAGCCGCCGATGCCGATCAAATGCGCCGGCGCGCCGCAAAAGATCATGTATTTGGCAGCGGATCGCTTCCGTAAAAGAGGCACGCTGGACAAATTCAATATTGAATTTTTCAATGCCGGCCCTGCCATTTTCGGCGTACCGTTTTTTGCCAAAGCATTAAGCAAAATTGCCGCCGGCTACGGCATTAAAACCAATTTCAACCACAATCTGGTCGCTATCGACGGCCCGGCCAAAATCGCCACTTTCGAAACCACCGACAGCGAAGGCCACAAGCAGCGGGTTACCAAAGCGTTCGACATGATCCATGTCACGCCGCCGCAAAGCGCGCCGGATTTCATTAAAAAAAGCCCTCTTGCCAATGCGGCCGGCTGGGTTGATGTCAATCCCAACACCCTGCAACATACTAAATACAGCAATATTTTCGGGCTGGGCGACGCAGGCTCGACACCTAATGCCAAAACCGCCGCCGCAGTGCGCAAACAGGTTCCGGTCGTGGTTGATAATATTCTTAGTCTGAAGAACAGCAAGGATGTCCAAGGAGGCTACGACGGTTACGGCTCCTGCCCATTAACTACCTCTCTGGATAAAGTGATGCTGGCTGAATTCGCCTATGACGGCAAAGTGACGCCTTCTTTTCCTTTACTTGATCCAAGAAAACCCCGTTCTATCTGGTGGTGGGGCAAAACAACCGGCTTTCCATGGCTGTACTGGCATTTGATGCTTAAAGGCTACCGCATCGATATTCCTCATTTGGAATGCTACGCCAAGCGGTTTATGAAAGACGAATAAATTAGTCGGCGAAAGACTAAATCCCCTGTTCTACACTCCGTGTCCTTCGCATCATTCCCACGCTCCGGCGTGGGAATGTAGTTAGACGCTAACATCTCGCTTCAACGATGGAGCATTAGAAAAATGGTACGCGATGCGTATCTTGCATAACGATATCTTGCCAATAAAACACTCACGAAAACTGAAATGACTTCATCAAATCACAACGAGTCACGATTAACACAGTTATTACCGATTGTAGGCTGGCTAAAATCCTACACTCGCAATGAGTTCAACAGCGATTTGTTCGCCGGTATCATTACCGCCATTTTACTGGTTCCGCAAGGCATTGCCTACGCGATCCTGGCCGGTTTGCCGCCGCAACTTGGACTCTACGCCAGTATCCTGCCGCCTGTGCTGTATGCATTGCTGGGCACCAGCCGCACCTTGTCGGTGGGGCCGGTTTCAATTGCCGCCATTATGATTGCCAGCGCTTTAAACACACCGGAAGTCAGCGTGCTGGGCAACCCTGTACAAAGTGCGCTGATTCTGTCGGCGGAAAGCGGGATCATCATGTTGCTGATGGCAGGATTAAGCATGGGCGGACTGGTCAATTTCATCAGTCATCCGGTACTCACCGGTTTTACCAGCGGAGCGGCACTGTTGATTATCGGCAGCCAATTACCGCAATTGTTCGGTTTAAAAGCTCCCTCATGCGATTTTGATACGGCTTGCTACAGTCATTATTTTTCAGGCATCGTGCCGGTCACTTTATTCATTGGTCTGACTTCGGTCGGCTTGTTGGTTCTTTTCGGCAAACCGCTGGTTTTAATGCTAAAACGCATAGGCTTGCAGCCCTCTCTCATTACCGCAATCAGCAAATGCGGCCCCTTATTAACCATCCTGCTGGCGACCCTGGCCGTCGGTCACTTTGATCTGACCGGTCAACAGCATGTAGCGGTTGTCGGCAAAGTTCCGTCCGGTTTGCCAGACCTAAACCTTGATTTCTCCTCTGCCGAAAAATGGTACATCTTATTGCCCTACTCCGGCTTTATCGCCTTGATTGCCTATGTGGAAAGCGTCGCCATTGCCAAAGTTACGGCTAATTTCAGAGGCGAAAAAATCTTTTCCAATCAGGAATTGATTGCGCTGGGCACCGCCAATCTGGCCGCTGCTGTTTCCGGCGGCATGCCGGTAGCCGGTGGATTCAGCCGCACCATAGTAAATTTTTCCGCCGGTGCACGTACGCAAATGGCCATGCTGATCGCCGCTGCTATTCTTGCGCTGGCAGTCGTCTTCTTTAGCCCGTGGTTTGAAAACATCCCCAAAGCGGCGCTGGCTGCGATCATTCTGGTCGCTATCGTTCCTTTGGTGAAACTGAGCGATATTACGCACACTTGGCGTTATGACCGCGGCGACGGCATCGCCGAAACCGCCACCTTACTGGGCGTGTTGGTTTACGGCATTGAAGAAGGTATCACGCTGGGCATTATCCTGACGCTGGTCAGCCACTTGCGCAAAACCAGCCATCCGCATATTGCCGTGGTCGGACGCATACCCGGTACTGAACATTACCGTAATATCAAACGCCATAATGTCGAGACTTGGCCTCACCTACTGTTGCTGCGTGTTGACGAGAGCATCACCTTTGCCAATATCAACTATATCGAGGAGTTCATTAATGCCAAATTACGGCAGCAGCCGAGCATCAAGGATATTGTGCTTATTTTTACTTCAATCAGCGATATCGACACCACAGCGCTGGAGGAACTGGAAAAACTGAACCGTACTTTGCAAGTCTCCAAAATGACTTTGCATATCTCGGAAGCGAAGGGTCCGGTACTCGATAAGCTTGAAAAAACCGATTTTCTCAGGCAACTGCAACCCGGCCGAGTATTTTTCCGCACCGAAGATGCAGTTAGGGAGTTATGTGAACCAATGCCTCAGGCTGTTGAATAAAAGCATAATCTGCATCGCCCCTAAAACATTACTGTTATTTCGAAAATCCGATAAAGCGCCGGTAAGGCGAACCCTGCTTCCAGGTAAAAGCCTCGGTGTAATAATGCATTAACGCCAGATAACCCAGCAAGCCCAGGGTAATCGCTTTACGAATCTCCACGCCGAAAAAAAACTCGGTCATTGCATTGAAAGCGTCGTCCCCGTAAGACTGCAAGGCAAACGCCAACGCAAAGGAGCACAGGGGTAACACGATAAAAATGGGCAAATGACAGCGCGCCGCATAGTAATACATAGAATTTTTCGGTTGCCGATGATGCTTGTTGTAATCGTGAACCACATAGAAAATATAGGCCGTTGCATCATGCACCAGTCTTGGTATCAGGATAGCGAGAAAGTAATACTGCTGAACGTACAAATAGAAACTACTTAATACCAATAAAACATTGGACCACAAAAAGTATCGGCCCGATTGCGTAGTAACGTAGCGTTCGCATAGCAAAGCAGTACAAACCAATCCGACACATAAACCGCCTGCAAGCAGCTTTATCCACTCCAGCAGTTGCGCATCCAGGCTATTTTTCATAAATATGCCGATATAAACAAAAATGCCTGCCGACACACTCATCCACAATAGCAGATAGAAGACCCAATCGGGCAGACGATACAAACTGCGCCCCACGCCCAATTGCTGTTTGAGCACATGGTAAACGGTCCAGGCCGCTACCGTCACATACAGCACTTTATAGGGGATAAACAGGCCACCCACGCCGAAAACCACGATAATGGCAGCCGTCATCAAAATGATTTTCAGCTTATACAATTTCAGGTATTCGGTATTGCTTGCCAGCAAAATGGAACTGGCGACAATATGCGGCGTTCCAAAAACAATTTGAAACAGTAAGAAATGCTTCGGATTGCTTGGCATATTCTGCAGTAAAAAGCCCTGCAAAAACCAACTGTCAAGCAACTGCATTAATAAGCACAAAGGAATAATTGCATACAATCCCAACAACAGCCGGAACGAAATGGTCAGTTGTTTATCATCAAAGATATCTTGAGCTGAAATGGCTTGGGCCGACATAAAACCATCCTCCTGTTATTGTTGTATTTTTCAGTCAGAATATTAAATACTTATATAAGCTATTGTTTTGTATGAGACACCAAGCGATTGATTAAAGCCCGGCACTCGCTTTTAACAAACTTACATAATACACCACGAGATTGTCCGGGAAAACACACGCACAAAAAAGCCGGTGTTACCCGGCCTTGATATGTTCGATTTATATAGCTTGATGCAACATCCTGCCCCTCACAAGGTAAACGAACAAAAACTGTTCCGCATTACCCTGGATCTTGAAAATGCCTTGTGTTTACGTTTGGAAGGGTGTTGCAGTTGAAAGCCTTAATCAAAGGTTCAAATTTGCAAATATTGCTTCATCTCTAACCGAAACAAAAGTAAAGGTTTTTCAAGCCCTCTACGCCGCTTTGTTGGTATAACTGAAAATAATCGCGTAAAGTCGTTTCACAAATACCCACCAATAAGGCAATCTTCTGATTGGACAGGCCGCGACTTTTTAGCCACAGCGCTTGCAGACGTCGCCGAACCAGCGGGACGGGATGGACGTGTCTTTCTTTTTTTAAAATTACTAATGTTTCTGAAGTAAATTCAATATGTGTTTTCATAATAATTCTACTCGCCAAGATAGTCACAAAGAGCTTTAAAACGCAGATGAACCGGTTTACAACCAAAAGGGAAGTAAATCCTTAGGGCTCCGAATATCATCAATGAATAATGGTATAGCTTAATCGTTAGCTTAGCGTTTGGGGATATGTACGAATACTTATCCCACGACTAGTTAGTCTTACCAATTGATTCTCATGAGTTTTCACATAGAATGCAAAATTAGTAATTAACTTTATTTATGAGGTTAGAATGAAGCTAATCAATGAATCAGTGTTGGAAATAACCATCAATTTCTTAAAAGAAGTCAGAGATGACAATGGAGTTTTCCTTGTCGGCCTGATAGAAGATCTTGAACATATAATGCAGACGCCCAGTGTGTGCACTGAAGATAAACAAAAAAATATCCGGAAGCGCAGATTAAGCGATCAAGAGGATTAGGTAGTATGTCAATTAACTGCCTATAGAACCCATGCTTATCAAAGCTAAGCAAAACCTCGCATCGCTGGTTTCGTTAGCGCCAGACGCAGCCGAGTTCTATCAAATTACCGAAATACGTAGCCGTACTGATTTATTATGGTTAATAAATAAGAAATACTTCATCGCGCGTTTTAGATTTTTCTGAAACGTGGATGCTCCCTATCGACCCTCCCCGGGTCAAGGCCCTTTCAGGGCCATTCGATAATGCCCTTCATTAAATAGAAGGGCGTTCTTTTTGCTAAACCTACGCTATAGCGTTCCATAAATGGCTGACGCGGTTGAATGGCTCAACATTCGCTTAAAATCCTAAGACAATATCGATCTTTTATTTTTATATAACGATAGCTTATACAGGCATGGAGTTTTTTACTTCTATTCCTACCTCTGAAAGTAAGTACATTTACACTCACCCAAACTGATTAGCTCAAAAATCATCTGATAATAATTGAGTCAAGCAAGAGTCACTTCGCCTTGCACAACGTCATCAATCGGCAATTTGAGCCAGTGACTATACCCAACAACAAGTTGAAATTATTTCTATACGTAATCGTACCTATGTTTTATTACAATCCTGCGCTATAGAATAAGCCCACCAATTTCTGAGGAGGAATGGTCGCTAAGTTCAATTACAAGAAGAACATCTTAGCGAGTAAGGCCCGGATTCGCTGGTGAGGGAGTCCGGGCCTTTTTTATGCCGTGATAAATTAAAACGCACCTGTAGATAACTATCTATTCTTATAGACCCAACTTCACTGAGCCGCACTCATGTCTTGGTAAATTAAAGTAAACTTTTACTTTGCTGCTTCCTATAAATCAGCATTCAGGTAGCATTTCTCTATCCTTTCTACCTCATCTGGATAATCCTATAGGCAATCACTGCCTGCTAATCGGGCAAAATAAAAAGCATTGCCACTGTTTGCGTTTCTTTTGGTATAGCCTTTATCAAGCTAATATCCCAGCTATGGAAAATAATGCATAGAACTACTCATAACCAAAAGCCATGCACGTTTGCTTTCAATTTACTGGTTTGTTTGGAAATGCTTGAAACAATATCTTCTTTTAAGCCGGAATATTCAGTTAAACTGCTCGAATCCAACCATTTTCAAGCTTTGCTTTTAGTTTTTTAGGATAACTTTACTCATGACCTTTCAGCTACATCCACGCCTGGAACAGGATTGCATAGCCATTGGCAGTTTTGAGCTGTGTCGATTATTGATGATGAATGACAGCCAATATCCCTGGTTTATACTGGTTCCGGAACGAGCGAACTTGCAGGAAATTTATCAGCTGAACAAAGCTGAGCGTGAATTACTGGCGGAAGAATCGAGCTATCTTGCCGAAAATCTGGCAGCGCTTTATAAAGCGGACAAAATGAATATTGCCGCAATAGGTAATATGGTCCCGCAACTGCATATCCACCATATAGTCCGCTATCAGACCGACAAGGCTTGGCCAGCGCCGGTCTGGGGAAAGTTTACTGCTGAGCCTTACACAGACCGGCAGATTGCAAGCAACATAACTCGCGTTAAAGCTCAGCTGGGTATGTAAGACAGGCTGGCCATTGCCTTAAATTCTAATCAACCAAAAACTCGGTAAAGTAAGCTTCTTTAAAACCTCCGGCATGCTGTTCCTTGCCTTCTTCGGAGTGCTCTTTCTCAGCGGGTTCGCCGTGGCCTTTGTTACTTTCCTCCATGTTTACCAGTGTCTTACGAATGGTATCAGTGGTTTCCTGCCGCAATGCTTCGCGCTGTTCCATGGTTTGCAGTCCTTCAGACGGCCTACCGCTGTAGAGCATGATCAATTCGTGCCTTAATGCCGGCATGTGCTTTTTTACCGCCGCGATAGTGGCGGCACCTTCAACCAATAATTGCACGTTTATCAGTAAAAACTTTTTTGGTTCCGCCAAATTAACGGTAAACTTAGGAGTCATTTCCAGATATTTTACGCCGGCTTCTGCTTCCGATTCTTTTGCCCCTTCATTCGCAACAGCAGCGGACATAAACAGAAAACTTAATATCACAACTAATAACCGCATAACAAACTCCGTGTAACTGGAAAATAATGGCCTAGTATAAGGCCAACCCTATCCATTTTAAAACAAATCCAATACTGACAAGGTAATGACAACTAATCTCCCCATCGGCCCGATAATGCTGGATGTTGCAGGCTTAACCCTGGCACAAGATGAACAAGAAAAGATCAATCATCCCAACACCGGCGCGGTCATTCTTTTTTCGCGCAATTATCAAGATCCCGAACAAGTTACCGAATTGATCAATCAAATTCGCGCGGCGCGTAATGGCAACATACTGATCGCCGTCGATCAGGAAGGCGGCAGAGTGCAACGCTTCCGACACGGCTTCACTCGTTTGCCATCTGCGGACAGCTATGCACAAAGCCCGGAGCTGGCAGAATCGGCAGGCTGGCTGATGGCTGCCGAATTACTGGCTGTCGGTGTTGATTTCAGCTTTGCACCGGTTCTGGATATTGATTGCGGCGTTAGCGAAATCATCGGCAACCGTTCGTTTTCAACCGATCCGGCCCTCGCTACCCGTCTTTCAGGCTTATTTAGAAAAGGCATGAATGAAGCGGGCATGGCCGCAACCGGAAAGCATTTCCCCGGACACGGCGCAGTGGCTTTGGACTCACACCTTACCCTGCCGATTGACGAAAGAGACCTGGACAGCATCAGGGCAAAAGACTTGCTGCCCTTTAAACAACTGATCGAAGAAGGCCTGGAAGGCATTATGCCTGCGCATGTGGTTTATCCAAAAGTCGACCCGAATTCGGCCGGCTTTTCGCCGTTCTGGATACAGCAGATTTTACGCAAGGAATTGAACTTCAACGGCACCGTGTTCAGCGATGACTTGAGCATGGAAGGCGCGGCATCGGTAGGCGACTTCCCGGAACGCGCCAGACTGGCGCAATTGGCCGGGTGCGACATGATCCTGGTTTGCAATAATCCGGCCGCCGCCGAGCAGGTGCTTGAGGCTTTGCCGATAAGCCAAGACCCCATCCGAGAGCAACGGCTCAGCCGTATGCAGGGCAAACCGCAGATGAACCGGGAACAGCTGATGCGTACCGAAAAATGGCAGCAATTATCAACTCTCATTAACCATACCTACAACCATGCTTGAAGAAATCAAACACGTCCAGGCCACCGCCGATTTGCTGCACAGCGAACAGGAAATTGAAACCGCCATTGATAAAATGGCTCAGCAAATCAACGTCGCGCTTGCCGATCGCAATCCGCTATTACTCTGCGTTATGAACGGCGGCGTCGTCACCTTCGGCAAGTTACTGACCCGCTTAAGCATCCCGCTAACCATTGATGCAATTAACGCCAGCCGCTACCAAAACCTGACCTCGGGCGGCAGTATCGAATGGCTGGTTAAACCGGTAACATCGCTTAAAGGCCGGACGGTACTGCTCGTGGACGACATACTCGACGAAGGCATTACCCTTCAAGCGATTTGCCAGTATTGCCGGGAGCAAGGCGCGACAGCCATTTACAGCGCCGTGCTGGTGGATAAAATACTCGACCATCAAAAGCCAATCACCGCCGATTTTATCGGGCTGAAAGTGGAAAACCGTTATGTGTTCGGCTACGGCATGGACTACAAAGGCTATTTACGCAACGCACCGGGCATTTATGCCTGCAAGGAATAAACATCATGACTCAACTAGCCATTATCGGCGGCACTGGCCTGACCCAACTTAGCGATTTAAAAATCATCAAACGCGAACAGCTGAGTACGCCTTACGGTTCGCCATCTGCCGAGTTTGTTACCGGGGAACTGAACAATACCCGGATTATCTTCCTGTCCAGACACGGCAATCCGCACACCATCGCCCCGCATAAAATAAATTATCAGGCGAATATCTGGGGTCTCAAACAGCTTGGCGTTGAGCAGATCATTGCCGTCGCCGCAGTGGGCGGCATTACCAGTGAAATGGCTCCGGCGCATATCGCCATCCCGGACCAAATTATTGATTACAGCTATGGCCGCATGCATACTTTTTTTGAAGATGAGACGGTCACGCACATAGACTTTACCTGTCCGTACAGCCAAAAACTGCGTTCCCGCCTGATCAGCGCCGCTGCTAAAGTCAATATAAAAGTCAGCCCGATAGGCACCTACGGCTGCACCCAAGGCCCGCGCCTGGAAACCGCCGCAGAAATCCAGCGTATGGAAAGAGACGGCTGCGATCTGGTCGGTATGACCGGCATGCCGGAAGCCGCATTGGCCAAAGAACTCGGTATGGATTATGCCGCAATCAACGTAGTCGCCAATTGGGCCGCAGGAAAATCGGAAGGGGAAATAACCATGGAAGAAATTGAGCGGCACCTCCATAAAGGCATGGCGGATACCGCTGAATTACTGAAAGCTTTTGTGGGTTAGCTTGAGGCTTAGTGGTGGCAACCCGCGCCATGGATATGTCCATGCTCGGCTTCTTCTTTAGTCGCTGGTCTAACGTCCACAACTTCCACATCAAAAGTTAAGGCGGTACCTGCCAGCGAATGATTGCCGTCAATGGTAATATCGTCGCCTTCGATTTTAACGATGGTGACTTCGCCGGAACCGGAACTGACATCGGCATGGAACATCATGCCGACTTCAAGCTCATCAATGCCTTCAAACATTGACCGTGGGATTACCTGAATCATCTCGTCATGTTGTTCGCCATAAGCATCTTTGGCCTCAATGCGCACATTAAATTTGTCGCCGACGGATTTTCCGGTCAATGCTGCTTCCAGACCCGGAATAATGTTTCCAATACCGTGCAGATAAACCAAGGCCTCACCACCTTTCGAACTATCCAGTACTTCGCCGTCATCATTAGTCAAAGTATAGTGAATTGAGACAGCCATATTGTCAGCTACTTGCATGATAAAACCTTTTTCGTAATTTAAAAGCCGTCTATGATAAAGAGTTGCAGCTGTTTTGTCTGAAAAATTATTTAATCCATCATAATTATCTACAGGAAACCTATCATGTCGCGCTGGAGACCGCCGAGGCCAAAGTCGTCCCCTTACATTACGCCGGAAGGCTATCAAACGCTGGAGATTGAATTGAAAGACTTGTGGACCAAGCGCAAAGAGGTTACCCAGGCTTTATCGGCAGCGGCAGCAGAAGGCGATCGCTCGGAAAATGCAGAATACATTTACCGTAAAAAAGAATTGCGCGGCATAGACCGGCGCATTCATTATCTGCAAAAACGCCTGCCCAACCTTAATATCGTAGCCCAACCGCCTGACGATCAGGACAGGATTTTTTTCAGCGCTTGGGTGACCCTGGAGAATGAAGTAGGCGAGGAAATGACTTACCGCATTGTCGGAGCAGATGAACTTGATCCTAAAAAACAATACATCAGCCTGGATTCGCCGCTGGCAAGAGCGTTGCTTAAAAAGACTTTTGACGATGAAATCACTATCAAGAATGAGCTTAAAGAAACCTGGTACACAATTATTGATATCAATTACGGCAACAAATGAGCATAAATCAGGCTCCGAACTCCTCAAAAGAACATCATTTCCGGTTGAAATAAAGATTTAGTATTGCAATAAATATAACTCCCTATATAATACGCCAAGTACGGAGAGGTGGCTGAGCGGCCGAAAGCGGCGGTCTTGAAAACCGTTGAGGGTTGATCCCCTCCCAGGGTTCGAATCCCTGCTTCTCCGCCATATATACAAGCCCTTGTTTTTCAAGGGCTTTTTTGTTTATGGCACCTCAAAAAGCAGTGTTTGCTACAAAATACTGCTACAAAGAGGCTGCCATCATGGCAAAAATCCCCTACCTTTTTAGACGAAAAAATATCTATTATTTTCGTTTTTCCGTTCCCACTGAACTTAGAAGCTCTCTCAAAGTTCGCGAAATAATCAAAAGCCTCAAGACAGAAAATCGAGCCGAAGCTATCCCGCTGGCGCTGAAATTAGCATCTGATGTTACAGCGACCTTGCACGGCCTAAAGACTGGCAAAAAATACGAGATAACTCATCTAGATCTTCTCATTCAAGCCAGCAATTCTGCCAATAAAGACGCCGGAACTCATCATTTAGATAAAGTTTATCCTGTCAGCCTCCCTTCCCCACAATCTCAACCATCCACACCAAAGCTGTCGGTCATCGTCGCTGACTTTTTAAACCGATACGATCCAACAAATAAAGCCATGCTGAGAAAACTGACCACCACGCTGCCTGTATTCGTTGATTTAATCGGAAACAAATTTATTACTGAAATTTTGCAAGCTGATGTAAATGGCTTTTTCGATGAAGTGCAAAAGCTACCCGTGCGGCGCGATGCCAAAAAATTCAAGAGCATGTCCCTCAAACAAATTATCACAGCCAACACGGGGGCATGCATTGCTGAAAAAACATTTACCGACTCCTACCGTGCATGTGTCAGCGTCTTTATTGAATGGGCACGTATCCACTATAAAGATCAAGGTTTCCCAGATTTAAGCACAAAGGGGGTCACGTATCGCGGGACACGCTCAGCCGGCATCAATAAGCAGCGTGCCATGAAATTTGATGAATTAAAAAAACTGTTCGAACATCCAAAGATGCAGAAATATGCTGCAAATTCTAAAACCGCTCACTACTGCTGGCTTCCTATAATCGGATTACATACTGGAGCAAGGATTAACGAAATCTGCCAGCTGAACCCCTTCACTGACATTGCGCAAGATAAGGAAACAGAAGTTTATTACTTCCACTTTACTGACGAGGGCGAAACCGCTGACGGTGTTGATAAGAGCATTAAGACAAAATCTTCACGGAGGATTGTTCCTATCCATTCAAAATTGCTTGAGCTAGGTTTTCTCGACTACGTAAAGAGCGTCAAGCGAGACAATCACAAAATCATCTTTCCAGAATGGGAGCCACGAAATGGAAAAGCGTCTGCTAATGCCGGCAAGTGGTTTACTCGGTATCTTAATGATATTGGGGTTCGTGATGAAACAGAAGGGGTAAGGCTGACAGGATTTCATTCATTCCGTCATACCTTTATTACATGGGGCATGATGAACAAAATACAGGGAATTTTTTCAATTACAGGACACGAAACAGAAGTGGTCGACGGATTCGGCAAGATTTCCTCAGTGGCCAAAGGATATTGGTCGCGTGAAATTACAGACAACATTCTGGAAAAACAAACCACTATCGAGAAATTTGATTATGGTTTGAATTTTTATCGTCCTATGTCGTAAAGGCTGATTTGCATACCACAAAATCTTGGACAAAAAATAGAAAATGTTTTTAATTTCATACAACACAAGCCCTAATTCGCGTGTTTCAATTTCCCCTCTTCCGGTGGAGAGTCTTAAAGCAGAGTTCCCACCGAGAGCTTTTCTCAACTAATAAAGGCAGGTAAAGCATGATAAATACAAGAGCAGAAATTGGCGTTGTAAGAGATATACTAAAAGCTTTCTCAGTCGTTGGAATAAGAGACGCCAGCGGCTACTTATTTAAAACAATCACCCCGACCTTAGCCAAAGGGCTGTTAAGTGATGAATTTATGCCCAGCTTCCAAAGAGCTGTAAACAAAGACAACAAGAACCAATATATCAACGACATCAAAAACGGCTACTTTGACAAATCAACCTTAACTTTTGGGGTCGTAAATGAAGAAGGTGTTAACAAGTTCTACAACATCGACGGAAGGACACGCTTAAGCGCCGTTGCCGAGTGTGGCAAGTCGCTGGATTTCCACATCGTCTTCAATCGATACAATTCAATAGACGAAGTCAGAACCGCTTACACAAAGATTGACAGCGGAAGAAAAAGAAACTTTGTCGATAAAATCGACGCGCTAGAAATTTTGAAGGATCGGGACGTTCCCAAGGAGCTCAAAAGTAAACTAGGTGGCATTTTTTCCATTATCAATGGAGACTTTCCAGGGACGTATTCAGGAAAGCGCAAAGGGGCAAATGATCAGAAAGAAAAAATCGAAGCTGTAGAAGCTCAGGTGAAAACCATAGAGACTTACGGCAAGATGATTACCCCGCTGTTGGGCAAAACCAAGAAAGAAAGCCCACTCAAGGAAATTTTCCTTAATCCGGGAGTCGCTGCGGCTATCATTCACTTAATGGGCAATGTCACCGACAAATCCGCTGTTCACTTCTTTGGTGACATAATACTTAACGACGGGCTGGATGAGTATCAAGAAATGTTGCTCAACTCTCTACAAAGCCTAAATGAAAAAGATTCCGACGTTAGAAAGTCAAAATACATTAGAACAATCGAAATGGTTTGGAATGCAAAAATCGAAGGAGATAGACTGAGCTGCGTGGAAGTGATAAACCACAAATCTCCCGTTAGATTTAAATTTAGAAAATCAAAAGTAAGTTATGACAATAAAAACTTCCCATGGATGAAGGCCGCATAACACCCTGCCTAGTTAGAGCCCGCTCATAGTGGCGGGTTTTTATTGCTTGCAACCTCTATCTTCGCGCAACACTTGGAGTTGTTCGCGCTCGATTTCCAGTTGTTCTTTGGCAATTCGATTGGGCTCTTTCAATTCCTGAATCTCTTCGCGTTCTTGCCTAGCTTCCGGTCAGTAATAAAGCTGCGGGCATCTCATACGAATGCGGATTGTGTGAATTTTTGTCAGCGGCTTCGTTTTTGTCAAATGCACTCACACCAAGCGAAAAGAGCAATAGCAAGATAGCAAAGAACGCTTTAATTTCTGAATGCCTCATACTGCTTTCACGAAAGTTGATGCTACTTTTCGAAAACAGAAAGTAGCTTATTGTTTATTAGCTGAATAACGTTTTGCTGTCATTCTTTAGCTTCATTTTTCATAACATAGGTCAAAACGATTATGGAAACAGTTATCGAAGCATAAAATTATCAGGGCACTTATCCTGAAACAATGGGAATTGAACCCGTTCCGCAAGACCAGATTACACTTGATGAAATGGCTAAATTATTTTTTGAAATGTCTAACGTTGAAAGTTTGACTCTGAATAACTACCTCGTCCATGTCGGAAATCATCCGCACTATGGTGATATTGCCGCTTCTCAATGGGCTGGCGAAAACTTTGCAACGCTGGACATTCGCCACCCTGGGCCAACGCTGGGCTTTAGACCGCCCGCAAGATACAATTAAGACGCTGCTTTTGTATTGAGCAGCGAAGCCGGGATAACCCGGCTTTTTTATGTCTGTTTTTGGGCTAATTTAGAGATAATCTTACAAAACACCGAAAGCAATCTACAACACCATTAAAAATAACGCCGTGAGGACCACTGAAGGCACGATCAAGAAAAAGACTGGGAATGGTTTCTTTTTTGAAAATAGCGCCTCAAAACAGCTCTATTTAGGCTGGACAGCGACATCAGGAAAGTATCCCCATTCTGGCAGTTAGCCGCGACACCGGAGCTTCGCCATTCCGCAGGCATTTGATTAGATCGATAGTGTTGCAACTGAGGCGAAGCCGAAGGCCGCTACACGTTGCCCAACGTATTTATAATGATGTTTATCAGGAAAGTGAGCGAAGCGAACGCGCCTACCCCTTCCGCGATGGTTTTAGAATAGATTTTAATCAGTAGCGGAGCGGAGCGGAGCCGTGAGTGATGATTGACGAAGCTCGCGAAGCGAGCTGCGGATAATCATCACGCCCTCTACTTAAAAATACTTACTATTTACTTACAATATACTTAGGGGACAAATTGTTTTGTTAAAATACTATACAGACCCTTAATTACAAAGCATTAAACCAGACACTCATACTAGACACAATTTTCATTTATACCCGACACTATTTTCATTTATACCCGACACACTTACAAAATTGAAGCTCTCCTCAAGAGTGCAATTCGGCGTCGAAATGCGGACAAATGCAACGTCCTGTTAGTCGCATTTTCATAGGCTGCCTTCGCTGCGGTAAGCTTGCTTGTGTTGCCGCCAACTTGTTTTATCGCCAGCCAAACGTTCAGCAACTCTTCCATATCAGCATCGAGCCCGTTTTTTAGTGGGTTATCTTTCTTATATGCACTGAGTCTGTAGCGAACGTTCGCCAGTTCAATCTTGTTTTGTCGAATCTTCTCGGCATCATCGCGCTCTTGCTTTGCGATTTTGTCAATGTCTCGCTTCTTTTTCGCAGCTTCCCGCTGTTTTTCTTTCTTTACTGCTTCGGAATGAAAAACGGATAACTCTCTTTGAATGTAGTCTGGCAATCCAAGAAGCTCACACTTCTTAGCGTTACTAAGAAAGTTCGCGAAACCTTTGGTATAGTCAATATTTCCTTGAAGCCTGGCGATTTTGTCTGCCAAATCGTCGCTATATTCACCGCCGTGGAAGAATTCAAAAATAGGACCGGGGGCAGTCGTGCATAAATCAAGAATCGTTTCACGATGATGCACCCACAGCCAATGAAGATTGGCTTTTTGTTCTGCAATACCATAGCGGCCTTTTTGTGCCTCATTTTTATATTCCATCTTCCCGAATTTTTGAAAGTTTCGGGAATATGGCGGTATTGCGCGAAGCGTCAACACCTTATTAATGCGCTCAAATTCTTGTTGTAGGACCCCAGTAAATCTTTTCCCCGTTACCGCTTCAGCAATCTCCGCAAGCCGCTTTTGATAGTATTCACTATCAAACTCCGGAATAGTTTCGGGGGTTTCTATTGCCTTGGCTACTTTTGAGAGCAGCGATTCTTCTTTTACTGGGGCGAGAGTTGGCAGGCTCTGCTTGGTTTTTAGCTCTGCTCTTTGTTTTACTCTTGCTTCCGCTTGTCTCGCATCTTCCAACCGTTTCGCCTCGATTTTTCGTTTGGCTTGCTCTAATGTCGACACCTCCTTTTTAACTGGCGCGGGAACAGGTGCAGGCGGCACTAGTTGCACCTGTCCCTGCTCTTCGTTATCGAGCGTATCGAGAAGTCTTTCAAGTTCTGCTTCAGTTATTTCTTCTTCTGGTATACGGCCGGATTTAATGAGTTCAAAACGCTCATTATCAGATAAATTCTCGTTCTTATTTGTATTTATCATGCTATGGTTCTTTTCCCTGTTTTGCTTTGATTGGCCCTGTTGATAAATTCCAGCTGATCAACGGGACTTATTTTTGCACTTTACAAAACGCTTTCAAGTCTTCGACAATGGGTTTCGCTACAGTCCCGCATCTTTCTGAAAACTGATCGTTATACTGTTGCATGTTCTTCTTTCGCGACACGCTGAACAACAGAGGTGCCAATGCCAAGTTGCTTAGCAATTTTAAGAATCCCTAAGCCATCAGCTCTTAAAGCTCTAATCTGATCTTCAGTGGTTGATGATGTCTTGGGTCTACCTAACGTTTTATTCTGCGACCTTGCCCTGCTTAACCCAGCTTTGACTCGCTCAACAATCATTGCACGTTCGAACTCAGCAAATACGCCGCACATTTGAAATAATGCCTTGCCTGCTGGTGTTGCCGTATCTATTGCTTGCTGGTGCAGATACATATCAACACCGACACTGTTCAGCTCATTCATGGTGCTTACTAAATCTTGAAGACTGCGACCAAGCCTATCAACAGACCATGCCATCATCACATCGAACTTACGTTTAGTCGCCGCCTTTAGCATGGCGTCAAGTGCTGGGCGCTTATCTCTGGCTTTGCTGCCGCTAATACCGGCGTCTTCAAATACCTGGACAATCTTCCAACCAGACTTTAAAGCGACTTTCTCAAGCTCAAGACGCTGGTTATCAGTGGTTTGCTGATCAGTTGAGACACGGATATAAATCGCTGCTGTTTTCATAACCTACCCTTTGAATAATTAATGATTGAATTATAGCAAGGGATATACGGTAAAAAACTGTTTTTCGTATGACATTTTTGATAACTTCTATCCCTTGATTTATAAGTGACTTAGAAATCGAAAATCAAAGGGGTTTTCCGTATAGACATCTTATTAACTTATACATGGTAGTGGCATTAAACATCGCATTTGCACCGAACGGTCTTACATCTGGGCAAAGCTGCGGTATTTTGACTTTGGCACATAAAAAAGCATTGACTCAACAACGGATAGAGTTACAATTATTTCTTTTATAATCAATGTCTTAATACTTATATCAAGCTAAATATACAAATAGGATAAGAATGAGTCAGCCAAAGCTACCTAGTGAAATCAAACGTGCCATAACCTTACGTCTCGCTGGGTATACGATTTCCTCAATAGTAGCTAAAACAGGAGTATCTGCGAGCACACTCTACAGATATTTCAAACAATTGGATGTCATGCGCGGGCAGGTCACAGTGGAATCAATAGATGAGGCCCGCGAAAATCTTATAAATGATGCAAGTTTTGTTGATCAACTGAAGCTGACAATAGCTTCCTCCATAGCCGATGATCTCGCCCTCTCTCGTCAAATAAGAGAAGCTATATCGATATCGCTGGATAGCTTACTAAGAGATGCCAGGATACCCACCACAACAAAAACAAGATCATTAGTTGCGCTTGCAACGGCCTTGAAGTTAACGCAAGACGTTCAACGTAAAGCTTTAAATATCGACAGAAACGATCAATCAAATCAGCTTGATGATCTTCCAGAACTTACTATTACAAAAATGACCGATGTTGAAATCCAAGCCGCTCAAGATCGATTTAAAAATGAAGAAGAGTATGAAGAAGACGAAATAGCATGAGTCATCACTGACTGAACACTGACAGATAATTTACTTGTAAAAACTGGAAGTCTTAGAAGGAAGAGCACTGCTTCGATACCACCCTTTTAAAATCGGCGGTCAATTTTGAAAATCAGAGTGCATAAGAATACCAACTGGAGACCGCCTCATATTTCTTTAGTATTTGCTTGGGAAAAATTCAATTTAAGATGCATTAAACATATTTAAACTTTAGTTCAGATGGGAGTAGTATCAAAAATTGACTTGAGCCTTGTCTCAATTAACTTCTTTCTTTCACTTATAAATAATAAGAAATTTTCGAGCTTATACAACTCATGGTTAGTTGGCATGCAATGATCACGTTTAAAATCATCATCACGTAGCCTCATCCATTCTTCAAGTGATTGATTGGATTTTTCTTGATTTTCCCGTGCAAGAAGAATTTGCAGGTTAGCAATACTATTTGCATATTCTTGAAACGTATGAACTTGAGCAACACTTATGCCCATATTCTGTAAATTAGCTGTTGTAAACCATGATCTTGGGAAAATATGATCTATATGAAACAAATCATTACCTATTCCCGTCTCATCTTGTATTAGGGACAATGCCAAAAATGCTATTTTCTTGGTGTAAGTAATCTGCATAATATCATCAATAAAATCATCATTAAGGCTTGAATATTTACCATGTGTTTTTAACCCCATCAGCAACAAGCCAGCTGGAAAATCTACTGATTTACCCAGTTCATCCTTAACAATCTCTCTTGATAAACCTATGGTGTTATCTGAATTTCCACCAAATATATTATTTAATAAAGAAATTAACAGCCAGCGATGTATTTCTCTTGAATTAATAACATCGAATTTTGTTGTGCCTAATAATGATTTTCCTGTTTTATGGAGATAATAAGCTATCGGATGAAGCGCGTTGGCACTTGTTAGCAAATCGCGATCAAGCCCAAAAGAGTTAACAAGCAATATAGTTTGCTCTAAAGTCTTTTTTATTTTACCCCAGTTATTTTTTATAACATCAAGATTTTCTTTTGTGAAATTTGCGACTTTATAGACGTGCGGTAAATCTGTTAAAACCAGACAAGACCGCATCACGAAGTCTTTGTCAAAATCGTTTTTCAATGTCAAATCATTATTAACGTATTCTACAAAGTTAAATATTTCCTCTCGTGCATTTGCTCCTTCCCATTTCGAAGTTAGCATTGATAAAAGCAAATCAGATTTACTTAATTTGGTTCCCCCGTCGTTTGCCCTTATAAAAATATCTAAAACTCTGTCATAAGATTGGCTTTGCTCAGTAAAAAACGACACGGCTTCATCTTTCCATACCATTCGATAAAGGCGGTCTAAATTTCTTTTGAACAATCGAACTTGGTCTCGTGTTACATCACCATCTAACAAATCAGCCCATTCATCTTTTGCCTCGTCAAATTGAGCTTCATCACTATACTCAAGAATACGACCTACCTTAATCCAAAAATGGTCTTTCGAATTATTGGGATGCTCTGAGAAAAATTTAAATCCGTATGAAACCTCAATTCCTACTTCATCATCATCTAAATTAGGGTCTTTTAATAAATCAATATACAAATGTTGCCTTGTCCATGCGTCTGGATTATTGACCCTTTTATTTTTTGCTTTAACAGTATAACTACCTCTTAAACCAAGCATTAACGAAGTTAAACGCTGCTGCCCATCCAATACCAAAGTAACATCAAAGCCATCTGTTTCGGCTATTTCGTTATGAGTATCTCCATATCTAAAATTTTCTACGAATTTATAGATTTCCCATTGTTGTTTGCTCTCTGGTTTTAAATCCCAAAACAGGAACGAACTAATTGGATAACCTTTCATTAAAGAGTCAAACAATCTTATAAGCTGCTCAGGTTTCCACACATATGGTCGCTGAATTGCTGGCAAAAAATAGTTTCTGTTTAGTTTATTAATGATTTTTGCGATCGTTGTAGATTCGTATGACATTAGAATTCCTTTTCAAAGAAATAAATTTATTTACTTTACTAAATAGTTATTGGCATCTAGTTTTTAATGCCTTTTCAATACATTATTAATGGCGACTATTCGATCAAACACAAACTTATAATACTGTTTGATGCGGAGTTAGCGATAGTATTTGCGAATATAACGCTTGCAGATTAACATTTTTGTTCTTCTATTCTGATCGCGTCTACTGATAGGGTCAGTTGACATATGCGCTACAATTATTCTGTATTGAACTAGTATTCTCGATTTTTTCGATAACTGTAAATAATAACAGCAACGCAACCCTTAATCCATAGGCGGTCCAGCTCCCCCAATATAAATCCTTGATAATTACCTCCAGCGTATAAGTTTGGATTCTCCTAAATCAGCAGACAATAACCGGCGATTTTTCTCCTAACCATGATATTGCTATGAAGGTCAATTAGAGGAAGATTCATTCACACCAACTGGCAATTTGAACAAATGGAAGTTTTAGAAGAATCAAAAAAACCTCAATACCACCCTTTCAACATTGGCAGTCAATTTTGAAAATCAAGCATCCATAAACAATAACACTGACTGGGTGGCAATAATAGGTAGCATCACTTAGAATGATACAGATAGGCCAAATGGCAATTTACCAGCCTAAACAATAGAACCTCACTGCAAAATCAGCCTTGAGCGTTAACGAAACCAGGAACAAAATCAAGGACGCATGAATCATCAATCCCTTTCCGCCTTAATCTGGTCGGTTGCCGACTTATTGCGCGGCGACTACAGACAATCCGACTACGGCAAAGTCATTCTGCCCTTCTCTGTGCTGCGTCGTTTAGACTGCGTGCTAGAAACTACCAAAAATGCCGTGCTAATCGAATATGCAGATAAACAGAAAGCCGACATAAATCCCGAACCATTTCTGCTACGTAAAGCCGGCCAAAGCTTTTATAACACCTCGCCTCTTGATATGAAAAAGCTCATGGGCGACCAAGATCATATCAAGGAAAACCTGTTTTCATATATCCAAGGCTTTTCGGCAGAGGTCAGGGACATTTTCGAGCGTTTCGATTTCTACACTCAGATTGACCGCCTCGCTAAAGCCGGACTGCTGTATCAGGTAGCAGAACGCTTCGCCCATGTGGATTTACATCCAGATAAGGTTAGCAACAGCCAAATGGGATTAGTATTTGAAGAACTGATACGCAAGTTTGCTGAAATTTCCAATGAAACCGCCGGGGAACACTTCACCCCGCGTGAAGTGATTAAATTAATGGTCAACCTGTTGTTCATCGAAGATGATGACGTGCTGGCGAAACCGGGTGTGGTGCGCACAATTTATGACCCTACGGCAGGGACAGGCGGAATGCTATCGGTTGCCGGGGAATACCTGGAAGAACACAACCCAGAAGCTCGGCTGACCATGTTCGGGCAGGAACTCAACGATGAGTCCTACGCGATTTGTAAAGCGGATATGCTGATCAAGGGGCAGAATGTCGCCAATATAATACCCGGCAACACTTTTTCCGATGATGGCCACCCGCATAAGAAATTCGACTACATGCTGTCCAATCCGCCTTTCGGCGTGGAGTGGAAAAAGGTCGAGAAAGAAATCCGCAAGGAGCATGAGCAACAGGGTTTTAATGGACGCTTCGGCCCAGGACTGCCGCGTGTATCGGACGGCTCTCTGCTGTTCCTACTGCATTTGATCAGCAAGATGCGCTCAGCTAATGAGGGTGGCAGTCGTTTCGGCATCGTCCTCAATGGCTCGCCGCTTTTTACGGGTGCAGCGGGTTCCGGCGAAAGCGAAATCCGTCGCTATGTGCTGGAGAACGATCTAGTAGAAGCCGTCATCGGCCTGCCCACCGACATGTTCTACAACACCGGCATATCAACCTATGTCTGGATACTCAGCAACCGCAAACCAGAGCATCGCAAAGGCTTGCTGCAATTGATTGATGCCTCCGGCTTCTGGCAAAAAATGCGCAAAAGCTTAGGCAGTAAGCGCAAGGAATTGTCGGATGATCATATCGCCGAAATCACCCGCTTGTTCGGTCAGTTCATCGAAGCCAAAGATGGGAAGAAGCCGATCTCCCGCATCTTCAAGAATACTGACTTCGGTTATCGCACCATCACCGTCGAACGTCCGTTGCGGGATGAAAACGGTCAAATCGTCTTGGCCACCAAAGGCAAATTGAAAGGCAAGCCACAGCCGGACAGTAGCCTTCGCGATACCGAAAACGTGCCGCTACATGAAGATGTGGAAATCCACTTCAAACGCGAGGTGCTACCGCATGCGCCGGATGCCTGGATAGACCACGACAAGAGCAAGGTCGGCTACGAAATACCGTTCAACCGGAATTTTTATGTGTTCGAGCCGCCGCGCTCGCTGACCGAGATTGATGCCGATTTGAAACACTGCACCGATAGAATAAAAGCAATGATCGAAGGGCTTTCCGCATGAGTTTTCCTCGCTATGAGAGTTACAAGGACAGCGGCGTGGAATGGCTGGGCGAGGTGCCGGAGCATTGGAATACTGCACCGCTAAAACGATTAATAAGTGCTCAAAGTGGAACAGATAATAAATCAGAGATTGGAGAAACTCCTCTTTATGGTGCAAATGGAGTTATAGGTTTTTCGGAGCTCGTTTCTCAAAAAAACGGTGCAATTCTTGTTGGAAGGGTTGGTTCGGCTGGTTCAATAACCTTAGTTGAAGAGCCATGTGCTGTTTCTGATAATGCTCTCGTTATCAAACAGATTATAGAATCAGAGAGAATATATTTGTTTTATTTACTCTCTTCTTTGAATCTGACAGCTGATATTTCAAAAAATGCTCAACCGCTGATTACAGCATCCAATTTGCTTTGCAAAATAATTACATACCCAAGTAGAGTAGTTGATCAACAAACCATAGCCGCCTTCCTCGACCGCGAAACCGCCAAGATCGACGAACTGATTGCCGAACAGCAACGGCTGGTCGAACTATTGAAGGAAAAGCGGCAGGCGGTCATTTCCCACGCCATCACTAAAGGCCTCTACCTTGACGCGCCGATGAAGGATTCCGGCATCGAATGGCTAGGCGAGGTGCCTGCACATTGGAAAATCTGCGCGCTAAAACGCATTGCCAAAAAAATCACTGATGGAGCACATATTTCTCCCGAAACTGAAAACGGAATTTATGAATTCGTTTCGACAAAAGATGTCCGTGATGATGGGATTGATTTCGAGGGCTGTCTACGCACATCAGAAGCCAGCTATGAGTATCTTGTTCGCACAGGATGTAAGCCGTTTCCAGGTGACGTGCTATTTAGTAAGGACGGCACTATTGGAAGAACTGTAGTTGTTAGAGAAAACCGTGACTTCGTGGTTGCCTCTTCGCTTATTATCATCAAACCGGATAATGAAGCTATTACACCTGATTTTCTTAATTACTTGTGTCAGTCGAGCGTAATAGTTGGCCAAGTGGAAAGCTTTGTTAAGGGAGCCGGATTGCCACGACTATCAATTCAAAATCTATTGAAAATTGTCGGTATTTTCCCTCCAGTCACAGAACAGAAAATAATTGTTGATCATCTCAATTTAGCTTTGGGTCAAATGGCTTCATTGTTGTCCTCTGCCCTTGAGGCAATAACTCTGCTGCAAGAACGCCGCAACGCACTGATTTCCGCCGCCGTCACCGGCAAGATCGATGTGCGCACTTTGATCGATTCACCCTCTAATTCCAGCCCTACCTAGCACCTTATGACGGACATCACCTTCAAAGCCGCCGATTACCCAGCCATTCGTCGCGCACTTTTCGAACTGCACAAGCGCATTTTGAAAAATCCTAATCCCGATGAGATCAAAACCTGTGCGAAGCATTTGGGTTTGTGGCATCAAAAAGCCGTGCGTTTTAATAACGATAGCGAAGTCGATTTGCTGATGGATTATCGAGTGTATGCGTATCGACCACACGGTTTCAACATGGCCGAAAAATATCTGCGATTGAACAAAAACAGCTTGAGTGAATATGATCAAGCACTGCTGGCGCGAATGCGTTTTGCCCGCTATGCGGTCTATCAAGTCGAAGCGACCAATCGCATTGATGAAGTCACGGTGACCGATGTGTTTATTAAGACACGGTTTATATTGGTGGACCATCAGTTGGCGAAAACAGCGACGACAGGCATAGTCATCGCGAGTCATCTCATCGACCTTGGCGGATTCACGATCCAATCCGGGGCACTGCTGCCACTGAATAAAGCCTTGCTACAGGCCGATGAGGTCATTGATGCGTTGGAGCGCATCGACGATGACAATTTTGTTGACTATTTTTTAAACCCAGCCAACACCTCAAAATTGGCACGAACGATCATTTCGGCTTCGATTCGTTTAGGCCACACCATAAACGTCAAATACGGCGACATTTAATCATTAAATATTGGCATGACTATGAGCAATCTTCACAAGGAAATCTACTTCGAAACTGAAAGCTGCGAATATCTGTCCCCTCAAGGTTGGCACTATGCCGTTGGCGCTATCGTCGATTACGAACAAGCGCGGGCGTTATTTTCCGCCACCGTGACCGGCAAGATCGATGTGAATGGTCTAGTGAATAGCTCATCAGAAAACGAGGCAATCTATGTCGGATAATGTCAGCTTACGTATTATCAATTTCTTAGAAGGTTTACCCCAATTTCATAATGATATTTTTAATGGCAAAGAAGTTATCAGGCGGATTACCGACGGAACGGTTTTTATCGCGCCGGAAGATCCTGACCTGCATGAAGATGGCCTGCTGACCGTCTATTGGCAAGGCGATCTTGAACGTTGCAGCGAACAGTTAATGGGGGAATTCATTGCCGGTGTGGAAATTGCCGAAGCCGCACGTCTGTGGGTGGCAATGGGCGAATATGACGATTATAAATGGGGTTATTCTCACTTAGCGCAGCATTTTGCGTTCAAAACAGGTGCATCGGTTCCTTATGTTCACGAAGCCGAAAATGAGCTTATGATTTTCCTCGGTAAAGCTGCACGAAAAATCGGCGGTGAAGCACTTATGTCTATCATAAAGGCCAGCATCGGTATGCCGTGAGCCCACTCATTTCACTACTTCTCGCCACCATCAAAAACTAATATAAGAATTATTTTATGAATCAGCAAAGCAACCCGTTACATCCTTTATCAATCCCTCGTTCTGAAATCGTTGGTGAACGTGCTTTTGAAGGCGATTTGCTCTCACGAAAAAAACTGGCTGGAAGATTGACCGGCTACTTAGACCGCTTAAAAGAAGGCGCTGTATTAGCTATTGATGCTCAATGGGGCGATGGCAAAACTTGGTTTGGTCGCAATTGGGCAAAACATCTCGAAGTTGAAGGTCATAAAGTTGTTTATATTGATGCCTTTGAGCAGGACTATATCGAAGATCCTTTTTTGTTGATTTCCGCAGAAATTGCTGAAGCCTTGGATGATGGAAACGACGGTATACAAGGACTTCGGAAAAAAGCCGTTAATGTAATGTATGCCTTATTGCCGGCTGGAACCAAGGCTTTGCTCAATATGACTGGACGTCTCGTCTTGGGTTCTGTTGATTTGTCTGATGATATAGAGAAGGCTATAGAAGCGACAACAAAATCGTCTGCCGATGCAGCTAGTAAATTGATTGAGAAAAAACTAAAGGATCATGCACAGGAAAAAGCCTCGCTGCAACACTTCAGAAATGAACTTAAAGAAATTGCTAAAGCTCAGGAAAAACCGGTAGTTATATTTATCGATGAGCTGGACCGCTGTCGACCCACGTTCGCCGTTCAACTTATCGAACGCGTAAAGCATTTTTTCGACGCGCCAAACGTGGTGTTCGTTTTGCTTATCAATCGAGATCAGCTGGAAAAAGCCATTAAGGGCGTTTATGGTGCTGAAACAGATGCTGCAGCCTATTTAGGCAAGTTTGTTAATTTTTTCTTCAATTTACCTAAGCATCAAACCGAAAATAATATTATTAGTGGTCACATTAGGTCTTATGTTTCCGATGTTCTTAATCGCTACAATTTTGATTTAAGCACCCAACATCATGACAACTTCTGCCACAGCTTTATCATATTGGCGAGCCATTTTAATTTGTCGTTACGAGAGATAGAAAAAGCCATTGCCTTATATGCTTTCGCCCAACCGATAAACAAAGACCTTTATGCTTTTTTAGCCTACGAAATTACACTAAAAATCGCAAAACCGGAACTCTTTCGACGCTTGCTCAAAAATGATATTCAGGCTCACGAAGAAGCCAAGATACTCATCTCTTCTCTTCACGGCTACGATTGGTTATTTGACTCGACTTTAGAATGGCATATCGCTCATATAACTAATAATTTTATCGCGTTTAGAGAGCACTTTAGTAATTCCATTAGTTCATTCTCGCGCTTACATATTCAACCTGAAAATCTTTTTATCTCCATAGCTAACCATATTGATTTACCTCTGGAAATTTAGTTATGGCCGAGCTCTATAAAGAAATCCACTTTGAAACCGAAATTTGCGAATACCTGGCCGCTCAAGGATGGTTGTATTCGCAAAGTGATGCAGCATCTTATGACCGAGCGCGGGCACTGTTTCCGGACGATGTGCTGACTTGGGTGCAAGCAACCCAGCCCAAAGCGTGGGACGCGCTGGAAAAGAACCACGGCGCACAGGCAGCGGATGTATTGCTCAATAGGCTGCGGGATTCTATCAACCAACGCGGCACACTAGATATTTTGCGCCACGGCATTGAGTTGCTTGGATTGCGTCAGCCTCTTGCACTGGCTCAGTTCAAACCGGCCTTGGCAATGAACCCGGATATACTTGCCAAATACGCGTCCAACCGGCTACGGGTGGTGCGTCAACTGCGCTATTCGCTGCACAATGAAAACGCGATTGATCTTGGCCTGTTTCTTAACGGCATTCCCGTTGCCACGGCAGAGCTGAAAACCGATTTTACCCAGTCTATAGAAGATGCGGTTGACCAATACCGCTACGACCGTGACCCACGCCAAAAAGGACAAGGCAGTGCCGAGCCTTTACTGTCATTCCCCAATGGCGCGTTGGTGCATTTTGCAGTCAGTAATATGGAAGTGCGCATGACCACCCTGCTGGCAGGAGCAGGAACCAGCTTTCTGCCGTTTAATCGAGGCGATCAGGGTGCGGCAGGTAATCCAGCCAATGAACAAGGCGGCCATCGCACCGCTTATCTTTGGGAAGAAGTCTGGGCGAGAGATAGCTGGCTGGAGATTTTGGGTCGCTACTTGGTGGCACAGAAAGACAGCAAAAAACAGCTTAAAAAAATCATCTTCCCACGCTTTCACCAATTGGATTCTACCCGTAAACTGTTGGCTACAGTGCAGGCAGAAGGGCCAGGTGGTAAATATCTGATTCAGCATTCGGCAGGTTCAGGCAAAACCAATTCTATCGCCTGGTCAGCGCACTTTCTGGCCGATTTACACAACGCCAACCATGAAAAGCTGTTTGATAGTGTGCTGGTGGTGTCTGACCGCAACGTGTTAGATAATCAGTTGCAGGAAGCAATTTTCGATTTCGAGCGCACCGCTGGCGTGGTGGCGACCATCAAGGGCGAATCTGCCAGCAAAAGTGGTGAATTAGCGGCGGCCCTGTCCGGTGGCAAGAAAATCGTGGTCTGCACCATCCAGACGTTTCCTTTCGCACTCAAAGCCGTTCAGGAGCTAGCCGCGACACATGGCAAGCGCTTTGCGGTAATTGCCGATGAGGCACATTCTTCACAAACCGGAGAAGCTGCTGCCAAGCTGAAAGCCGTGTTGTCGACGGAAGAATTGCAGGAGTTGGCTGATGGCGGCGAGGTTAGCACCGAAGACCTGCTGGCGGCACAAATGATGAACCGATCAGCAGAAAGCGGTATCACCTATGTGGCATTTACCGCTACGCCTAAGGCTAAGACCCTAGAACTATTTGGTCGCTGTCCGAATCCTAATCTGCCCGCTGGGGCCGACAATCTTCCAGCGCCGTTTCATGTCTATTCCATGCGTCAAGCGATTGAAGAAGGCTTTATCTTGGATGTGCTGGAGAACTATACACCCTATAAGCTGGCGTTTAAGCTGGCCCATAACGGCAAGGAACTGGATGACAAGGAAGTCGAGCGTAACGAAGCTCTGAAAGGCATCATGCGTTGGGTCAAACTACATCCTTACAATATCAGCCAAAAGGTGCAAGTAGTCGTTGAGCACTTCCGCGAAAACGTCGCCCCACTGCTGAATGGCCGAGCCAAAGCGATGGTAGTGGTTTCCAGTCGGTTAGAGGCCGTGCGCTGGCGTTTAGCAATTGATAAATATATCAAGGATCGAGACTATCACATCGGCACATTGGTTGCCTTTTCGGGGGAAGTGAATGATACCCAATCCGGCCCTGACCCTTTTACCGAAACCAGCAAGAACATGAATCCTAATCTGAAAGGTCAAGGTATCCGCGAAGCCTTCGACACTGACGACTATCAAATCCTGTTGGTAGCCAACAAATTTCAGACTGGCTTTGATCAGCCCTTGCTATGCGGCATGTATTTGGACAAACGGCTAGCCGGCATTGCAGCGGTGCAGACACTCTCCCGCCTTAATCGCTCTCATCCGGGCAAAGACATCACTTATGTCGTGGACTTCGTGAATGATCCTGAAGACATTCTTGCGGCGTTCAAAGCTTATTACCAAACCGCAGAATTAGCGAATGTCACCAACCCTGATTTAGTGTTTGACTTACGCATGAAGCTCGACGCGGCGGGTTTCTATGATGAATTTGAAGTCAATCGCGTGGTTGAGATCGAGTTTAACCAGAATTCCAAGCAAAGCGATTTAACCAAGGCGTTGGAGCCAGTTGTCTCACGGCTGTTGCAGCGTTATAAAGCGGCACAGGACAAGCTGAAAGTTGCCAAGGCTAAGGAAGATGACAAGACGGCTGAAGAATCCCAGAATGAGCTAAACGCGCTCATCCTTTTCAAGCATGATATGGGTGCATTCCAGCGAATGTATGCTTTCCTTTCGCAGATATTTGATTACGGCAATACAGCCATCGAAAAGCGTTTTATCTTCTACAGACGGCTGCTACCACTGCTTGAGTTTGGCCGTGAACGGGAAGGCATCGATCTGTCCAAAGTAATTTTGACTCATCACAACCTAAAAAATACAGGAAAGCGCAACTTGGCATTGGAATCCGATGACTATCCAAAGTTAATGCCAATCACCGCAGCTGGCAGTGGCTCGGTTCAAGAAAAGGAAAAAGCTTATTTGCTTGAGATTATTTCCAGAGTGAATGAACTCTTCGAAGGAGAATTAACTGACGATGACCAACTGGTCTATGTGAACAATGTTATCAAAGGCAAATTGCTTGAATCACAAATCCTGGTGAAGCAAGCCACTAACAATACCAAAGAACAGTTTGCCAATTCGCCTGACCTATCCAGTGAATTAATGAATGCCATTATCGATGCTTTCGCGGCACACAGCACCATGAGCAAGCAGGCTTTGGATTCAGAGAAAGTTCGCACTGGGCTGCGGGATATTCTACTTGGCCCAGGTCAGCTTTATGAAGCGTTGCGGGAACGGTCAGAAATCAGGCCATAGTTATACAGTTCAGCCATAAAGCTGATGCGCTTAGAGCTTCTGGGCCTTATTGCATAACTAATCGGTTTCAATCCTCATTCACTGAAAAGTGTGGACAGCTATCTGTGGCTTGCTTTTGCAAGCCAAGCTTCATATTTGTTTTTGAGTTCATGTTTCCATGAGTCTCGGATTTTGTAGCGTTTAGTAGCTAGACCCAGACGGGATCGTTTTGACAGCGGCTTTTTATAAGCACTAAAGTTAATTTCTCCGTTACACCTTGGGTCAGCATACACCAGAAGCTCTTCTCTGTCGTCCGTATAGGACTTGATGTTCCCATCCAGGTTTATTTGAAATCCAAGTTCAATCAAGCGGTTCTCAGCCCAAATCATTTCCTCGCTGTTTCTAGCCTGCTCTTTCATCCAGATGCTGTCAATAAGCATTGGAGCCCCTTTGGGCTCAACCTGGTATAAAGTTTCAGTAAGCCTACGCTGTGCTTCATGCTTAAGTTGCTCTTCCTGTTCAGCCTTTTCTGCTGCACTGAATTTACGATCCCAATATTCCCTCGCCAATTTTTCTGCAGCAGCGAAAACATTACATCGATATATATTTCCAAGGCCTACAAAATGACGTTGGAGTCCTTCTGGAACTGCAAAGCCAGGAGAGCCAGTGCTTCCTTCACCACAGAGAGGACAATATGCCCTTGTCTCCCAAGAATGCACGCCGTCTTCGCGACTTAGGATCTTTACTTCCTGAATCAGGGCATCTGCAACATCGATTTGCCAGCGGTAGGAGGCTTTTCTTGATTCACACGAATAATAACTTTTCAAAATGTCCTTAATTTCAGGAGGCATTAGCGCAAGGATTGTTGACCGAGCAATATACAAATCTGACTCAAGCCTATCTATTTTCTCCTCTAAGGAATTAACCAAGTTCGGATCCATTCTATTTAACATTCTTACTCCCGCCCATGAAGTTAATACTAGAGCCACTTGCAGAATTCACTAAAGCTCACGGGACCTCACTAGAAATACTGCAGGATGAGTTCGACTAAAGGTGAAATAGTGCTAAGTAAATTTAATTTGAAATAATAGAGTTTGATATTAGCAATCCATCTCACAGATATCAAATAAAATTATTACTAATCAATAATATATGTAACTTATTACTTACTATTTTACTAAACAGAGCCTTATGACTTAACCTAGATGGGTCAGTTTATGCCGAAACGGCAATTCTAGATTCTATAAGGATGAATTGAATAAGCTATCGGTTAGTCATGGGATTTGGACTTATTGGTGTGTTAATCAGTTTCAATTGCTTAATTAGAATTTGAAATAGGCTGAACTCGTTAGTTCACAAGCTGAATCACTGAGTCATTTATTTTTTACTCTATTTAAGATAGCGTCCTTCATACACCAACATTTCATGTTAATTGGCAACGATCGCCCCATTACAGCCTATCAGACATTATTTTCTTAATGACGAAAATTGAAGAGAAAGTAGTCAATGAAAGCGACGGAAAATTCGGGTCTCAGAGTTATCCGGAGTGGTTTATTACAAATAATATGCTTGTTATCCCGTTTAGAGATACAAGGTTTGCAATGCAAAAAGTAGCATCATTAGCGACCCTAGTGTATAAGACATGCTGGCCTAGATAATCATTTGTTAACTCATAAGCAAGCATCGAGCATGGAAGAAAAACCGTTACTAGAACCAGGACTACATGATTTTAAGTTGAGTGAAATCGGAAATCACTTTTTGCAAGATTTTCCTGACTCAAAAACAAGAGGTCCATTAATCGATAATCTTAAGGCCTATGTTGGTTATCTATCAAATATAGGCACCCCCATTGAAATGTGGATAGACGGTTCGTTCACAACACAGAAAATCAATCCAAATGATATTGACTTGGTTGTTTTTTCGCCTGCGCTGATCCTCAATTCATTGCCGCCGGAAAAGCAACATCGCTTTAACGTGTTAATGGATAGAGAGACGGTTAAAAAGAACTTCGGATTGGATGTTCTTTTTTGCCCAGCGGAAAATCAAGATATGCGTAGTTATTGGCGTGGCTGGTATGGTTTTGATAGGAATGAGCGGCCTAAAGGTATTGCTCGTGTCATGGTAGCCGCATGAGTGACAAACTTAGAAAAAGATATTCTCAAGCCCAAAAGCTGCATGAACTAGCGAAGGGCAAAGCAGATACTGGTGATTTCGCCTACAAACTCGCTGCTAGGTCATTTGAAAGCCATTTAAACGAATTGTCGCAAATAGACCTTACTTCTAAAATTAGCCCGGCTTTTGAAATGCTAGATTTTCGGATTAAGGCTTCTCATTTAAAAACCGGTAGCGCACCTCTAGATTTAGTTACGAAGTTAACGGATGAGGTAAGGAAAACTCTTGGTTATGCAGCACTTCGACTTATGCGGGGTGGCATTAAACGCAAGAGAATTCCCAAAGATTTGTTTGAGGAGTTAGACCTACGTTTAGAGGGGCTTTTGCCGGGGTCTTCCAGATTCATTATTTCGGCGGCTGCAAATAGAGATCTACTAGATGATGGAATAAGCAAAGGAGCTATAGAGCGGGTATTTTCGGTTCTTTCATCTTTAGGCAAAGGCGAAGCCTTTCTTTCCGCTGTGAATGATCTAGGTCCGTCTAGCGCAAAAAGTTTACGTGAGTTTTTAAAGCTCATAAGGTCCTATAACGCCGAAGCTGAATTTACTTGGAAATATTTGGGCGAAGAAGTTCGGAAATGGGAGGGCGATAAAAAAGCTATAGATTTAGTAACATCAGCTCTTGAATTGACGGAAATTATAGAGCAACAAAAGATTTTGTTGCATGGAAAAATTGAACTTCTAAGCAAGCGGGAAAGAATAGAATTAAGAGCGGATGAAGGGAGCCTTATTAAAATTTTATATCCGAAAAGTGCACTTCCCTTGGTAAGCGAGCTGCGCTTGGAACAAGAGGTTACTTTATATTGTCAGGTTACAGAAACTGAGAATCCTCTGACAAATGAATCCTCAATATTTTATGAGCTCCTCGAAATTAAGAATTAAGAAGAATGTTCAAAGGATTCATATGCTGCTGCAGCCTTCACCAGTGGCTCCAAGGTTGACTGGTAGTTTTGTGAAGTGTATCCGCCATTAGCTGAACATTGTCGCAAACAAATCCGGAGTTGACGGTGGATGTTTATTTTCCAATAGCAAGTGAATTAGAAAAGACATAATTGTTGAAGCTTGAAAAATAGTTTATGGTGTCACAAAAATCTGCTACAAAATGCTACAAAAATTGGAGCTGTTTTTTGAGGCTTAGATTGGGAAGGTGGCTGATTCGAAGAACACTAACTGTTGTTATTTCGTAGAAATTACAAGCAGTTAGTGCGCGGCCGAAAGCGGCGGTCTTGAAAACCGTTGAGGGTTGATCCCCTCCCAGGGTTCGAATCCCTGCTTCTCCGCCATATATACAAAAAAACCGGTTAGTCTTTTTAAAGATTAACCGGTTTTTTTATGCCTGCTTGCCCACCTTTCGCCCCACCTTTAACGGTGGCTTGCATTGAATCTCGCTGAACAATCCACCGGCAACCTCTGCCTATAATTAGTGAAAAGATCATCATAGAGCCATTTTATCACTTAAGCTACTGTCTAATTTTTGGGGCATCTCTATTAATGAATCCCGACACATGATCTTTCCTATTCTAACTATTAGATGCAGGAAAACACCAACGGATACATAAACGCAAGCCAAGAATCTACATTATGTAGTAAAAATTTGCGAAAAAAGCTGGCTTTTTAAAAGAAAATTCTAGCGATGCTGTTACCCTAAATGACAAATGCGAAGGCAGTAACTAGTAGTCAGTCATATTGAAGTGAAGCGATAATTTATGATATAGCTATTGGCTTTGGTGTAGCGAGGCTGAGTCATGCCAGCCATTAACTATAAAGTCAATTTGACCGACGAAGAAAAACTTCAGTTGGAAGCCTTTGTTCATCAAGGTCAAAGTGCAGCTCGTAGCCAAACGCGAGCTCGTATCCTGTTAAAAGCAGCCGCCGGTGTTCAGGATAAGGACATTATCCAGGCGCTGGACGTCTCAGCGTCCATGGTGGCAAAAACCCGTCAACGCTGTGTGCAAGAAGGGCCTGAAGCCGCCCTCAAAGAGCGTCCTCGTCCCGGCCAAGCGCCCAAGTTAACGGACAAACAAGCCGCCCATCTGATTGCCATCGCCTGCAGCGATGCCCCGGAAGGGCACGACCACTGGACCTTGCGGCTGTTAGCCGACCAAGTGGTGGCGTTGGACTATGCCGCTTCGTGCAGCTATGAACTGATCCGCCGGCTTTTACCCACAGGGCACAAGTAAAAAAACACTCTAAAACCCTGGCAGAAGCAGGAGTGGTGCATTCCGGACGTCAGCGCGGAGTTCGTGGCGGCGATGGAAGACGTCCTGGACCTGTATGAAGAGCCCTACGATCCTGCGCGTGGTCGTGTGTTTCGACGAAAGCCCTAAGCAACTGATTGCCGAAGTGCGAGAACCGATACCGGTCGAACCGGGCGCACCGGCCCGCTATGACACGGAATACGAACGCAAAGGGGTCTGCGATTTGATGATGATCTTCGAGCCAAAACAGGGATTCCGCCACGTGGAAATCACCGATCGGCGCACCAAAATCGACTTCGCCCACAGCATGAAACATGTGGCCGAACGCTATCCTGAAGCCTCCGTGATCCGTGTGGTGCTGGACAACCTCAATACCCATAAAGTGGCGTCCTTGTATGAGGCTTTCCCCGCCGAGCAAGCGCGAACTTTGGCACGCAAGCTGGAGTTCCACTACACGCCCAAGCACGGCAGTTGGTTGAATAGTGCCGAAATCGAATTGGCCGTCTTGTCGAACAGCTGTTTGTCGCAGCGGATACCGGACAAAGAGCGTCTACGCCGTGAAGTTGAAGTTAATGTCCGCGAGCGTAATGTGAAGGCTACCCCCGTCAATTGGCGTTTTACCACTCAACAGGCACGGCGGAAGCTGGCGCGGTTTTATCCTTGTACTTCATCGTGACTGACTACTAGTATAATTCTGATTTTAGAAGCTGCGACTTGGGAGAAAGTATAAGCAGGGCCTGTCTCAGTACTGTTGTTTAAGTAAAACACAACTATTACTATTTCTTGTCCAAACCAATAAAACCTAATGCTTGAAGCCACTTTTTATCTCTTCGTATCGTGTCGAGCCTGATTTTACGAGCATAATGTTCAGCTTTAGTCTGGGCATAAAGGACCAGTAAGCGAAAAAGATTTTCCTGTATGAACCCGGTACTTGGCAATATTGATCTTGCTGCTATCCGGGTGATGAAAGGCGCATATCTAACAAATAACTCATCTTCCAAACTCACAATAGCTTCAACAGTCCCCGGATCGCCTTGACGAGCCGCGCGGCCGAATAATTGCCTATCCACTCGCGCGCTCTCATGAAACTCGGTCAATATAACGTGCAGCCCGCCTGTTTCAGCCACTTCATCCGATAACTTGATGTCGGTGCCTCGCCCTGCCATATTCGTCGCTACCGTTACCTTGCCCGGCAATCCGGCCTGCGCAACCGCTTCCGCCTCAATATCGTCTTGGCGCGCATTCAGCACGGTATGCACAAGCCCCATGTCGGCAAGGAGCTGACCCAGATATTCGGATCCTTCTACCGAACGCGTGCCTACTAACACAGCTCTTCCCATTGCCGCCAATTCGACTGTGCGAACGGCTACCTGCTGCCATCGCGCTTCCGAGGTCAAAAAAACCCGATCCGGCAATCTTTTTCGGCGACTGGCTTTGTGCGTCGGAACCTTTGCCACCGAAATATCGTAAACCCGCTTCAACTCAGGTTCGACTTCTTTAGCTGTCCCGGTCATGCCTGAAAGGAGCAGGTAGCGGCCGAAAAATCGCTGATAAGTAATTTGCGACAAGGTTTTCCTTTGCCCGCTTATTTCGCAATTTTCCTTAACCTCAATCATCTGATGCAGCCCCCGCTCCCAAGTCCTGTCAGGCATAGCCCGGCCGGTGAACTCATCGACAATCTGCACTTTATTCTCGGCAACTATGTAATGTTGATCGCGCCGAAACAAATATAGGGCCGACAAGGCTTTTTGTATCAGTTCACGACGCCATAAGGTCGATTTCCATAAACCGTCCAAATCTTCGGTAAGGCTGTTGAGCGTTTGATTGCCCGCTGCCGTTAGCCAAATGTCCCGATCCTTGCTCTGCACAAAATCCACATTGACTTTTAATTGCTGCGCCACGGTAATGGCTTGGACATAAACCTTCTCGTCAATATCGTCAGGCACCGTTTCCGAAATAATCAGCGGTGTACGCGCTTCGTCAATCAGGACGCTATCGGCCTCATCGACAATGGCCACATGCAGACCGCTTAATATTAATGCGGGCGCAGAGCGGTTATTCTCAAGACGACGAAGTTTAAGATGAGAATGCAATACTCCGCCTGCCGCAATTCGATCCTTTAAATAATCGAAGGTCAGCTCTTTATTTGAAACATAGGTAATATCATTGGCGTATTGTGCATGGCGCATGTCCAGAGCGGTATCCTGGATGACTACACCGAGAGAGAAACCGAAAAAAGAAAACAGCGGCTCATTTTTTTCGGCATCGCGTTCGGCCAGATAATCATTGACGGTAACAACATGCACCGAAGCGCCGGTGGCGGCAGCCGTGCATATCGCTAACGTGGCGGCGAGCGTTTTGCCCTCCCCTGTGGACATTTCGGCAATTTTTCCCTGTAACAGAAAACGCCCGGCCATCAACTGGACATCATGATGGCGCATGTCCAGTGTGCGTCTTGATGCTTCGCGTATAACGGCAAAAGCGACCACCAACAAGTCATCGCGAAAGCCTTTTTTTTGCAGTTCCCGACCGACTTTAGCCAATTCGGCGCGCAAACCATCGTCCTGATGATTCCATATCGAAGACTCCTGCGCATTAACCTTTTGTACAAAACGCTTGGCTTTAGCGGTCCCGCTTGAAGAGAAGTGGGCCATAAATCCGCGCAAGCGCTCCTCAAGCTCGGATTCATGTAAATCGACCCGTTCGACATAGCAGCCATCGCTAACCTCTATGGCGCGTCCGGCCATCAGCGCTCGAATATCAGACACCGAAGCGGCTCAAAAATAACTGCCGCAAACGGCGTAAGCCCTGCCAGGCTAAAGGCTCATTGCCATGATTGAAGCGGACATGTACGCGCTCCCCAAACGTCACCGTTGAAGCGGCCTCCGGCAGTTCAAGATCTATGATAAAAATCCGCTCGACCGTCTTCAATCCGTCCGGATCGTTAGGCTCGGTAACGATGGTTCCGCCGCCGCTTAACGATAATGCCGCAGACGGCAATTCGTTTATCCCGCCTGCGGACTCCCTGGCTACATTAACGTGATGACTTTGCTCTATCCAATTCGATAACCGCAGTTCTATCGACGCCAGCCGCGAGCGCACCAAATCTATATCGTCCTGGGGAACAACCACGCGCGCCAGTAAGGCATCGCGTTCCAATACATAGCCGATCAGGTCGCCTTTTTTGAAATATTTGCCGGGCATATCTTGCGGCTGCGCAGCAACAAACACACCCTCGGTATTGGCATAGCCGATCAGGTTTTCAGCGCGTTTTTCCAATTGAGCCTGTTTCTCTTGCTCGCCTTGCAGCTGACGGAACAAAACCGCCGCTTTGGTCGGATCGGTAAATTGTTCGGCGTTATATTTTGCCTCGGTTTCTTTGACTTTGGCGGTTGCTACGGCGAGCTCGGTGAACAGCAAATCATCCTCTAAGACATATAGGGGCGTCGATTTCTTGACCTTCACGCCGGGAGAAACCAGCCAGCGGCGAAAAAAACCGTTCCCACCGGCGCGTAAAATGGACTGGTCAGGCAGCCATACGACTCCCTCGGTTCTGGTATAAAGCGGCATAGGCAGGACAAAGCCCAGAAGCCATACGCCAACCAGCATAGAAAGCGAGACCAGTAACGCAGCCTTACGGCGCCGCCTCAAATTGGCTGAGCCTGTGACATGCTTATAAGCCGCCCACAAAGGCATTGCCGCCAGTTTAAAGCCGCCCCATAGCGCCAATAGAACACCGAAAATAAAAAATTTGTCGGCGATAAATAGAGTCACGGATATCGTCACGAAAGTACGATACAGCCATGCCAGCGGGGTGTAACAAAGCAGCCAAAGCCGTTCCGATTCGGTCTCATGAGAAGGGGCGATGTCATATGCGCCAAAAACATGCCGATCCCAAAAGTAGGTCAGGTACTGTTGCCCGCGCTGGGCAAGATTGGGTATTTCAACCAGATCGGCAAAAATATAATAGCCGTCGTAGCGCAATAACGGATTGCCGTTTACCACCAGTGAAGAAACACCCGCAACCACCATTACGTTAAACGCCATCGCACGAACAACGCCCGGCTCAATCAACAGCCAGACATACAGCGCCAGCGCAGCAAGAAAAAGCTCAACCAGCATGCCGGCAGCTGCCACCATGGCGCGCCTGTATTTGCCAGGAAACGCCGCAGACGATGATGCATCCACATACGGTACGGGGGCAAAGACCAGAAACATCACTCCCATTTCATGCACTGCGCCGCCCCATACTTTAGTCGCAAAGCCATGCCCTAGCTCATGCAACAACTTAACGACCGGAAAAACCAGAGCCATGACCATCAGGTTGCTCGATGACAATACATTATCCGATAAGTTGCTAGTTAGCTCCGGCCAATGCTGCGCCGCCAGAAACATCGCAGGCAACACCGCAGCCAGCCACAGTAAAGCGCCCGTCGGGCTAAAAAGCCAGGCCAGACTTGGCGCCCAACGTGACAGGAAATTGTTGGGATCGACCAATGGCAACTTAAGGCTCATCGGGTTAAGGAACCACTGCTTCAAGGCCGCAATGCGTTTTTTGTTATATCGTTGAAACAGCGCTACCGGATCCGGCGCGGAATCGACTTGCAATAGGTCTGCCGCATGCATTTGCACCAATAAATCGACAACCTCGTTTTGGGTGCAGGCATCACCTTCACCCGCCGTATTAGCAAGCTCCCACAACGTTTGCACGGATTTCGCGCCATCCATCCTCTTTACCAGCGCGTAAGCTCCCGGAGAAAGCCTGTGATACCGGCCGCCGGCCTGGTCTTGCACTACATACCAAACCTGGCCGCGATAGACATGGCGATGCACGCGCGCTTGCGGAACCAAACGCGGTTTTAACTCGGCAACACTGTGCCATGAGGAACTAAAGATGCTGCGGGTCATGAATAGTATGTCATCTGAAAAAACGGCTCTTTTCCACGAAAAACACGAAAAACACGAAAGACACGAAAATACTCATAGAGATTCCAGACTGTAGGCCATCACTCTTTGGGAAATGACTAAATAAACACAACACATCGATTTATTTATTACTGTTTGAGCTTTCGTGGACAAAATGATTTCATGGCATCCAAGTCCATAACGTCAACGTCAGCCAATCGGTAAAACTATGAATCAGCACCCACCACAATGAATGCCGATCGGTAACAACCTTCCCTATGCCTTCCATGCCTGGACGAAGCCGTGTAGACGCATCGGAAAGACTCGCCTCGACTCTGAAGAAATTTTTTCCATCTTCTGCCGTGGCAACAGGTGTCACTTTTTGTATCGTTAAAGCTTGAGGGTCGCCGGCTATACCTGTAATGACCAGCATTCCCATCTGCCCTATTTTTACATGACGTATTTCCCGCTCATCTATTTGCAAAATGACCCGGTAACTTTGCAATGGCGCAATCTCAAATAATTTTTTACCAACCTCAACCGGCGCTCCAACTTGCTGGCTTAAATCGCCGGATACAACCAAACCGTCAAAAGGAGCAACCAGATGCGCATACTCAATCTTTTTAATTATCAGATTTAATTCAGCTTCAGCCTGGTTTAACTGGGCTTCCAACACCTGCACCTCTGACAGATCATGGGTAGCCATAGCCTCGCGCAAACGGCTATCGTACTGATCGCGCTCACTTGACCAGCGCGCTTTCTCGATCATCAGTTCGCGATCATCTAAAGCAGCCAGCAATTGCCCTTGCTTGACCGTATCGCCTGCACGGACATAGGTAGAGCCGACAAAGCCATCGAATGGCGCGGATACGACGCGCTGTATTTCGCCTTCAATGACAGTTTTCGCAGTCACCCGGTAATCGATATGCACTAATAATAAAGTCGCCAACAACATAACTAATGATGCCGTTGCCGCTTTCCATATCAAATAGCGCGGCCCAAACAGCTTTGCCAGTATTGATTTGGCGCTATCCGCCAGACGTACCCAGCCATTTTGTTCCGCCTTTCTGCGCTGAGAAATAATCGGGGCGGCCATCGAAGCAAAAGCATCCAGCCAAACCAATTTCGCATCGTCAAAAGCTTTGCCGGACGACTCTAAAATAAGGATGCCCATACTGCGCCCGCCCACAAAAAGCGGACAGGAAATAACAGACCTGGAACCGGATATTTGCATCAGCTCGCGATGCATTGGGAAATGGCTGGTCTCGGAACTCACGTTGAACAGTTCCATCTTGCCGTGATCGTAAGCCTCTTCCATGGTGCGCAGGTAGGCTTTGGCAAGCGACGTGTTTTTCTCGAAAGTCGCAGCTTCCGATAGCGCAGCCAACTTGACGCTATCGTTGTTTACCAAGCCTACAGCAACCCTTGCGCAATCAAGACGCTGCCGCAGCTCGTTGACCATTTCGAATAAGACCTGCTGTACTTTTCCGTGCCGCAAAGCAACGGCAATGACTTCCAATACCGAGCCGACATGAGCCTTGGCATTTATTGCTTCCTCCAGTTCCCGCCCGGTAAGCAAGCTCGACAGCCAGGCGCTGGCCCAATGGATGTCGCGAAATATCTTGGTGACATCACTATCATCGCAATCGGCTTCGACGGCAACAACCGCACTCACCCGCTGCTCTAAAAGGATCGGGTAAGCAATCTGGGTTAAATGAGATAAATCAAGCTGATCAGGTGCATCTTCAACTTGTTGCGGTGAAGCGGCCGACTGAACAACACCGCGCCGGTCCCGCAAGCAAATCTCCACTATTTTTGTCAGCCTGCCCATGCTTGGACTTGCTTTTGGCCAAACCGCCATCGGCACATAAATTTGCATTTCCTGATTTTCAGCCAATACCGCTGCCGCGCTTGCGCCTGGAATCTGCTCGCATATCAAAGCAAGCCAAGCTTGGCACAATTCATTCGATGTATGGGCATTAATAAAAGCATCCCAAGGCGATGCCCCTTGATCTGCCGGAGTCAAATCGTCATCTTGCGGGTATTGATTCACTCGACAAGCTCCGTCAGGACCTTATCCGTTTCCGACACGCTAACGCTTGCCGACATCTCCACAAAAAGGGAATCCAAAGCCGCAATGTCCTCATTTAGCAAAATACCCATAATGGATTTTAATTTCACAAAGTTAACAACTTGATCATAGCGGCTTTTACTGTAATCGCGTTGCGCTTCGGATAGTTTCTGCTGCGCTTCCAGGACGGCTGTTTCAAACTTCAAGCCATTACGGCTCGCAACTGTCGCCGCAAGTAAAGCTGAGTTTGCGGCCTTGATCGCCTGTCCGGCGGCACGGGCTTTTGAGTAGGCGGAATACCAGCCATACCACGCCTGCTTGGCAGATAAAATCGATAAGTTTCTTGCCGCATCAATATCGAATCGGGCTTTCTCTTTTTGCGCGACAGCCTCATCTACCTTAGCCGTCTGAGTACCGCCGGAATAAATAGGCATATTGAGCTGTAAGCCAACGGTTCCCAGCATAATGTCATAGCCCGCCTGTCCGGGAAAACCGCCGACTGCCTGGCTATTTTTTCCATAGCTGGCGACCAAATCCAAAGTAGGCTGGTGTCCTGCCTGCTGCTTGCGAACCTCATGCGAAGCCGCTTCATGGGCTTGAATAGCTGCCAGTATATTGTGATTTCCGGCTTCCACACTTTCTAACACTGCTTTAAGCTTTTCACTGCCCAAGTCGGCAAGCTCGGCATCCGTCCGCATGAATGTAAGGGTCAACTGGTCGACATTGCCGACAATTTGTTCTAATGCCGCACGCTTAAGGCTTAAATCCGTCTCGGCAGACACCTCTTCAGCCATGGCTTGATCTAGTTTTGCCTTGGCCTCATCAAGCTCCGGCCTGCCTATGTAATTAAGCTCAAAGCCGCGTTTCGCCTCATCTAATCGGTGTTGGGCAACTGCAATCTGCCGCTGAGTAAACAACACTTGATCCCGGGCAGCCAACAAATCAAGCCACACAGAAACAACCTTTGCCAAAAGCTCCTGCTCGGTATTCGCTAATTGTTGTTCTGCCTGAGAGGCCGCAGTTTCAGCTTGTTGCAGGCCAATATAGCTTGGACGTTTCCAAATCGGCTGTGTAAGGCTTATCTGTTCAGAGTCGCTATCGTACTTATCCTGCGCAGGCGGAACTTCCGTGCTACGAGTAATATAATTCCGCTTGTTGAAATTCACGCTGGCAGTCACATTGATTTGCGGCAGCAAGCCACCCCATGCCTGATCCGTTCGCGCTCTGGCAGCCTGTACGGCGGCCTTGGCGCTCAGATAAGCAGGCTCATTAATTCTTGCCATGTCCAATAGGTAAGATAACGTCTCAGCATGCGCTATACTGCATAAAAACGGGCTAATCAACAACATCATTCGCCAATAGCGAAGCTTATTAAAAAAATCGGCTGGATTTATTATCAAAATTATTTTTTGAAGACTTAATATATTGCTGATGGACATGCAAAAACTCTTGATTAGATTTGTAGCTAGCGGCGGCGCTACCCGTCTTGGCGACCCACTCGTTCGGGTTACTGGTGGCCGAAGTCTTCGCTGAGGTACTGGGTGTAATCGATGTACCAGCCGTAGTGCGGCGTCGGTACCGATGTTGGTCAGGCTAACATCGTAGCTGACTACGCCTGCCGCCCGGTCGGCGCGGGTGTGATTTTTCAAAAGTTCGATTTTTTTCGTTGTTCATCGGCAAAAAGACGTAGCAGGCAGCAATAAACGATCTGACCTGCCTGATAGCTCGATAAATCCAAAATGACGATAGAATGCCGCAGCCGAATCATATTTTGCATCAACAATAATACCAACCACAGCCAAAGTGGCTCTTGCTTGTTTTACTTTTTGACATGCATCTGCCAATAAGATTGAGCCAATTCCTTTGCCTTGAAAGGCTTGATTGACCGCTAAACGGCCTATTAACGCCACTGGCACAGGGTAACACGGCAGTTTACGAGCCAATTTCTCGGGTAAGGCTGAACAATTGATGCTGCCAGCACTCAACGTGAAAAAACCCGCCAAACAATCCAAATCATCTGCCGGCGAAGCAATAAAAACTCTAGCAAGATCACGTCTGATATCCTGTAAGGCATAGCGACGGATATAGTCATTAAGGGCAGACTGACCGCAATTAAATCTTTTCGTATCTACTGTCCCATCATGAGCACGGATAATATAGCCCGTCAACGGTTAACCTGTTCACTATGGCGATTGAATGCACGGCTTAAAGCTGCATTGGGTTCAGCAGGTTCATCAAGAGCAGCAAGAAAAGCTTGAAAGTCTTCGGGCTTTAAAGTGATCGACTCATGTTCTTGAATCACATGTTCTGCAGAAGCTAAAGCATGAGAGAGTACAAATTCAGAAATGCTCATATGCGCGTAGGCGGCTGCCTTATTAAGCATCTGCCGGGCATGATTATCGCAGCGTATGTTAAGACGGTTTTCCTTGATGGTTACTGTGTTCATAAAAAATCTCCAAACTAATAGTTAGATTACGCACCGTTTGTACAGACACTGCAAGTATAGCTTCATACAAATGCTGGTCAAACCAATCCATTTTAAAAGACGCGTTTTTTCTCAGCCTATGGTTATATATCATGATCACACAATCCAAGATCGTCATTTCGGCATGGATTCGCTACGCGCTCTATCGGGTCACGTTATGCTATCCAGCCTGATGCTCTTCGGGTTAATACAATCTGTTCCTGACAGATTTGTGCCGGAATCCAGGCAGGTATGACGAGCTTGCGAATAATCTAACAAAGTAGAATTAAGCCCGCCAAGCCCTCACATAATTATCGGAGCCATAACCGATTGTCCGCCCTGTTCCGCTCGGTAAAGCAGGCGGTAGCGACCTCATCTTTGTCACTTCATTTTCACCACCAAGCCCGTCCGCTCTGCCAAGCTTTGCTCCTTGGGCCGCTCGGTCAGTTGCTCCGCAACCCAATCATCTTTTTTGAGCTTACCCAGAATCGGCGCTTGGCCTGCCCAATCGATATTGTCGACCGTCCTGTTGCTCTGGTTAACGATAGCAATATCTTGGCGGTCGCCGTTATAGGCCGACTGGACTATGATCGTGGCCTCCCGGTACTCGGCGTAGCCTTGGTAGCCGTTGTGCTCGCTGTGTTCGAAGCCCTGATGTCGGCCGTTATCGTGATGATACTCTTCGTCATCGTCTTTTTTAGGCAATACGGTCAAGGTAATGATTGCTGTGGTGCTGAGCTTGCCGTCGGAAACCGTGTAAGTGAAAGTCTCGGTACCCGAGAATTCGCGCTTCGGCGTGTAAGTGTAAGTACCGTCGACATTCTTGGTCAGTGTACCTTGCTTCGGATTGGAGAAATTCAAGGTCAACACATCGCCATCGATATCGCCGATCAGGCCGGCAAAATCGATGATGACGCTGCTGCCTTCGCTCAACGTATAGCTGGCGCCGGCGGCGAGCGGGGCATCATTCACGGCCAGAACGGTGACCAGCAGGTCGGCTTCGCTGCTTGCTTGCGACCGGTTGGATTGCTCGGTGCTGGTGGCGACAAGCTTCAGGACGAATTGGCCGTTGAAATCTTGGGGCGGCAGCATCGTAAGCTTATTTAAGTTCCAGCCGGTCACGTCCGCTACGGCATGGTCCAGGGTGGCGGTGAAACTGTGGGTGCCATCGCTTAGCATGGCGCCGACCGGAATAGCCCCGATGGTCAAGGTTAAGATTTCCGAGCCGTCGGTGTCACGTAAGGCCACACCGATGGCCGATAACGGCACGGCGCCGTCCTCAAAGCCGGTATTAGCCTGGAGGGTTTCAGTCAGGGCGATGTTGTCGATCATCATGCCGCGGCCATTGGATTCGCGTTGGGTGGCTTCGCTGACGATACGAATCGTTTGCATGCCGCCGGTGCCGATGAATTGGAAAACGCGGCTTTGCCAATTGAGCACTGTAGCCGGACTGGTACTCTCGTCGCTGCCGATTTTTACGCCATCAAGGTAGATGCCGATACGGGTGTAGTCGGGGCTGTAACCCAAATGGCCGGCTAAATCCAGGCTCAAGGTATAGCTAGCGCCTGCGATGGTTTCAATGCTGCGCTCTATACCCAGCGTTTCGTGACCTTCGCCTTTGGCATCATTGAGTTCGAGCCAGTTGCCGCCGTTGCCGTTCGCGGCGCTGACGATGCTGCGCCGGCCTTGGGCATCGCGCATAAGGTCGCCGCTACTCCAAATTTCAAAACTGCCATGATCGTGATGGTCGTTATGATCATCATGGTCGTCGCGGTTTTTACCGGGTCGGGCGACGAATGTCCAGCCTTCCAATTCGCGCTGGTTAAGTAGCGTCGAGTTGGCGTTCCGGTTAGCTACGCTCTCCCAGCCGGTACGGAACAGTTCGCGACTGGCCCCGGCGATCTCGCTCAACACCAGCGTGGGGGCATCGGCTACCGCGGTCACTATCAGGTGAACGGTGGCGATGCCGGAATCGAGTTCGCCATCGTTCAGTTTGTAGCTGAAGCTATCTTCGCCGCTCCAGTTCTCCATTGGGGTGTAGCTGACGGTGTTGTCGGCATTCACCACCAGGGTGCCGTGAGCCGGTTGGTCCACGATAACCAGGTTTAAGCTGTCGCCATCGACGTCATAGTCGTTAGCCATGATGGACAGGCGGATGCTATGGTCTTCATCCAGCGTGGCACTATCGTCTTGCGCGACCGGGGCATCGTTTACCGCCGTGATAGTCAGACGCACCAAGGCTTGGCCGGAATCCAACTGGCCGTCGCTGACCGAATAGCTGAAGCTGTCCTCGCCGTTATAGTCGGCCTGCGGGACATAGGTGTAGCTGCCGTCGGCATTCTTCAGCAACTGTCCGTGCTGCGGATTGCCGACGCTGACGCTGAGCATATCGCCGTCGACGTCACTGGCACTGCCGAGCAGATTGAGGGTGATGCGCCCATCTTCAAGCAGGGTAGCGGCAATGGCGCTCGCCACTGGCGCGTCGTTGACCGGGACGATAGTCAGCATCACCGTGGCGATGGTGGAATCCAGCTCACCGTCGTTTACTTTGTAAGTGAAGCTGTCGGCTCCGTTGTAGTTCTCATCGGCCAAATAGGTAAAGCTGCCGTCGGCGGCAACGCTGACCTGACCGTGTTGAGGCCCGGCTACGATGCTGCCTTGCAGCAGGGTGCTGTCGATGTCCGCCGCAACAGCCAACAGACTACCGGTGATTGGCGTGTCTTCATCAGTGACCAAGCTTTGGTCGCCTGCGGTTGGGGCGTCGTTGACCGGGGTAACGGTCAGCGTCACGGTGGCGAGGTTGGAGTCGACCCGGCCGTCGCTGATTTTGTAGGTGAACAGATCCTCGCCGTACCAATCTTTTTCCGGGGTGAAGCTGAAGCTGCCGTCGGCATTGACGGCAACTTGTCCATGGGCCGGGCCATCGACGATAACCGGCACGAAACCCGGCTGGAATGCGTTGAGGTCGTTAGCCAGAGCGTCGATAACAGTCGGCGTGTCTTCGGCCAGAGCGGCACTGTCATCGGCGGTTTGCGGCACGCCCAAGCGCAGGTCGCGCACGGTGATCCGGCTGTTGCCGGCCTCGCTGCCTTGGCCGAAGCCGATCAGGTCGAACGACAGGTTGACCACGGTACCGGCGGCAATGCCGCCAAGGTCGACCAGATAGGTGCGGCTGCTCCATCGACCTTGCTCAGGACTGGCTCCAGCGTTGTCAATGCGGGTGATGCCGGAGGTTTTGTGTTCTTCGCCGTTGGCCTGGAGGTTCAGGAAAGCATCGTTATGGCTCAAGCCGGTTGGGCCGAACAGCGACAAGCCGGTGTTGGCGTCGAGCAACGCGGCTTCGAAGGCGTCGTCCGGGCCTGCGGCCTGATCGCCCAGCGCGGCGGCGATCGTGAACGACAGGAAGCGGTCGTGCTCACCGAGCACGAAGACTTGGTTCAGGCGTGTTTGATTGCCCGCCACCTCACTCAAGATCGCCGCGCCGTTATCGACGGCGACAGTGCCGGTGGTTTTCCAACCATCCGCGCTTTCCAGCCTGCCGTTGACCAGGGCCGGATTGGCGGCGACGGCGTAGCGCACCGGTACATTGGCGGATAGCACTCCGCCGAACAGGCTGCTGGCGCTGTTATTGTTCCGGCGCGTCAGGCCGAGGAAAGAGATGCCGAAACCGGCGCCCAGCGGCAAGGTCGGGATCGGCGATGGCGCGGGGTTGGTACCGTTGTCGGAAACCGCCGTGCCGTCTAGCCCGGCCAAATTTTGTTTGGCGTCGGCGACCAGTTGCGCCATCAGCGCCAGTTCGTCGGCTGACGGCAACCGGCGCATGCCCGGGGTTAAGGTGGTCCCCATGAAATCGTGCGCATCGGCGCTGTGTTCCAAACCCAAGGCATGGCCGTATTCGTGCAGCAGCACCGACAGCAGGTCCATTTTGCCGTCCGTCGCGCTGCCGGCCTTGGCGACCCATTCATTGGGGTTGCTGGTCGGCAGGAAGTCATCGTTCAGGTACGGCGTGTAGTCGATATACCAACCGTGGCCGGCGGCGTTGGTGTCGAGAGTGATCGTGGCAGCAGCGCCTGAGCCTTTCGTCTCGCCCACGGCTGCGCCGGTGAGGTTGGCGAAGGTGACGGCAGGGCTGGTGTAGTCGCCCCCCAAGAAAGCAGTGGGCAGGCTGAGGGAATAAGAGCCATCGATTAGGTTGACGATGGTGCTATCCATACCTATAGTCGACGCGCCCGCATTAGGAACTGTGGAGATTTTCCATGATTTGCTATCCCCCCCCTTACAATTCGGATTTTCGCTTAACTCCGGTTCTACCCGATTAGTAATGAGCAAAAAGTAACGCACTTCGACCTTGTATCCATTCCCCTCTACCTGTACCACAAGGGTATCCTCGCCAAGATAGTCCTCATCATTAGGCAGGTAAATGATACCTTCTCGCCAATCAGCATTAAGATCGACCTGTTCTACGACCGGTTCTATATGTCCATGCTTGGGCTGCTGGAGAATGGTGATTTCCGCTACCGTATGATTTATGTAATTAATACTTTTAGTGGTACTCATATACGAATTTATATCTGTTACGGGATTAAAAGCCGTCTGCCCCATAACAGACACGAAATCACAAACTCCCAGCACCCGCACAGGATTAGGTTCAGGAATCTGTTGTTCGGCATCGGCTTTTGCCATCATCATAATAGCCGGCATGGAAGTCGGGATAGTGGGCGTATCAGCAATCAGCATGGTGTATTCTCCTTCGTTAAGGCCAAGGTTGTTTTTAGCTTGTGTTAGTAAAGCTTGTAGAGGTTCGTACAACATACTGTCGACTGGTAAAGCACTGTCGGTTTTGACTGTATCCGCCATCAGCGCGTGGTTACTCCCGCCAATCTCCACCGATGTGCGTTTACGTAAGGTGATGCCGAATTGGCTTTCGTAGCCCTGAATATTCACGCTTTTGATACCTACATGATTCAGGACATCACGCATGCTTTCATACGGGTTTCCACTGCTATACGCATAGCCAACATTTTCCTGCCACCGCTTATATCTGTCGTTGAAAGAAGGCCGGTATGTCGCTATCCGTCGGGTAATGTTTGTCGTGTACGGATCGGATACCCAATGTGGATGTTGCGCAGTGCCTGTGTTGACATCGGAAAAATCAGGCGGATTAACTTCAACAAGGCCATCAGCTCTTGCATTGGTAACATTCATACTCCAGAAATATGCGGCAGAGCGAGCTGCCAAACTGAAATCTGCGGCAATTAAATCCGTGTTATTTCTGATTTTGTCTGCAAGCGCCTGTGCCTCCGAAGAAGTCATGCCGACCGCTGCACCATTTGATGCGACATAATCGATGAATGCGTTAGTATTGGCTTTGCCAGTTATCTGCTTTAAGCCATGACCAATATATTTATAACCATCTCCTGAAGATTCCGGACCGTTTCCATTCGGATTTCCTTTGTCGCTAGAATATACGCGGTTAGCGAGCTTTTCTTTGGCCGCCTCATTCCAAATAACTTTAGAATTTGAGATTTCAGGCGTGAGATTATTAACGTCGATGCCATAAACACCCGCAACAATTACATCTTTAAACCACGCTTTGGCATTCTCAAGTTCCGTTTGTGTTGTTGCGTTGTAGTCATCAAGCGTCTTGCCCGCACTATAAACCCAAGCCTTCCATGGCAGGTTTATGGCAAATTGCGGCGCATGATTCAATAGACTACTAATCGATACTTTAGCATTATCTGAATAAATCATTTCCTCCCGAGTTTTACTCATCCCACCCGATTCGGCTCTTACTTGCGCAAGAAATGCAGCAATACGCTGAGGTGTATTAATGTTAAATTCCGCCATGGCTTTTTGTAGCGGCTCGACCCAAGCGGCATAAACGACGCTCGAATTAGCCATTACTTTGCGAAGTGACTCTGCGGTCAGTTGGCTGCCAAAATCCAAAGCTGAACCACCAAGCAGCAAATAATCACTATTAATTACCCCGCCTGCTTGGGTTCCATCGCCAAAAAGCGCTTTCTGGATTTCTGTTTTCTGATTATCTGTCGTTTCCGAAGTAATGTAACCCAACTGCTCTTCCAAAGAACCGTTGCCATTGGCAGCACCCGTTTCAGTTTGTGTTGCCGAGAAAATGGCGGCGAAATCACGGAATGCTTGATCCTGTCTATTTAGCCCATCCGAATTGGTTTCAGGCGTCACTTGCTCCACATTTGGGTTCAACAATAGTCCAGCCAGTGCAGTGGCATTACCATAATCCCATTGCTTATTTGTATAGGCTTCACTCTTCATGTTTGAAGCCGGTGTAGATGGCACTAACCCAACAACGATGTCTTTGCTGTTAACTTTTGCTTGGTTATTCGGCGAGATATAAGAAGTATTGATACCCAGATTCAATTGCGCACCCAACGAACCCGTTCCATTAAATAACAACGAATTAGTGCGATTTTGCGACGTCGCCGACTTACTTCCCGCAACCATCAAATCAAATACCCAGCTGGTGCCGAACACATTGCTGCCTTTATCTCCGCCGGTTTGTTGGTTAACCCAGCCGGTGGCTCCCAACCGGGTGTTGGTGGTTTTATAGCCGCTGTCGAGGCTGGCGAAAAATTGCAGCCAGTGCGGGGCATTGTAGGCATTGAGCCAATCGAGGGTGGTTTTGCGTTGGTTGTCTCCGCTCGCGCTTTCAATGAGGCCGTCCATGCCGTTGTTATCGGTTTTGTTATCGGTTTTATTGTTAAAGCCGGCCGCTGAAAGTGCTTTGTTTTGGGCATCAATTCGAGCGAGTTTTAGCGCTTCTTTGATGTCCGCCGCTGTTGCGTTCGGGGTCGATGCCGACAGTTTAAAGCTGCCGGCGACTTCTTCCAGCTCGGCGTTATCCGTTTTGGATGTCACGCTGGCCCGGTAATCGATAGTGACGACGGCGGTACCGAAGCTGCCTTCGCCTGTTGCGGTGACGGCGGTGTAGCGGACGATTTTTTCAAACAGTTTGAGCGCCTGTTGTTCATGGTTGCTGAACTCGCCATCGACTATCATTTCGGCGGCTGGATAACCGCTAACCGGGTCGGTGCCGGCAAAGCCCAGATATTTGAGGCGCTGCTCGACTCGGCTGACGTCCAGGAAGTCTTGGACACCGGTCCCGACGCCACCTTTGAGTTGGAACGCAGAATAGCCGGGGTTCTTCAATGGCCTGTCGCCAACAAAGGCGTTGGCGGCAGGCGCGTAGTCTTTGGCGGTGACGGTGACCAAGCCTTTGCCCAGTTCGGGATCGCTGGCGGCTTGGCGACTATCGTTGAAATAAAAGATCAGGCCGGCGAATTTGTCGGCCAGGGTTTCTCCGGCGCGCAGTTTGTCTATATCGGAGCGTTTTTTCGATAGGCCGAGCATTTCAGACGCAGTCAGGTCGTTGGCAAGGTGGGTATTGGTCGCATCGGTAATGTTCGGCGTCAAAAACAGGATGCCGCTATCTTTGAAGTCGGCGCTTTCCAGGTTTAAAGCGCTGGCGATATCGGCCGATTTGCGTGAGACGATGCTACGACTGCCCGGACTGACCAGCAATTTCAGGGGTGGTTCTTGCGCCAGTTGGCCTGTGAAGATGTTAAATTGTTGGCTATCAACGGAAAAGTTGGATAAATCTTTCTCGCGCTGGGTAATGAGCATCCAATCGACTGCGTTCAATTGTTCCAACGGCAACTTGGCTTTCGCTTCAGTCAACAAGCCTTCGCGTACCAGCAATTGCCGCGCCGCCAGTTCTTTGAGGTCAACGCCGATCACATCACCCATATTGCCTTCGACGCTGGTATTGATCAACTCCGGATCAAACGCCGTGCCGATGGTGCCCTTGAATTTGCTGCCGGGGCCGGCGATGCTCTGTTCGGCATTGACATCCAGTTTGATGTGCTTGCGCAAGCGATCCTGATCGGTCTGGGCCAGGGCCGCAGCAATCAAAGCTTTGACATCCCAAGCATGGCTCTGACTGGGCTTTTGCGTTAACGATTCTGCGCTGAAAACATTGCCGCTGAAGCTGCCTTTCAATTGCCCTATCAGCACGTTGCCGTCTTCAGACAGGCTGAGGTTGACGATGCCGTAGCCGTCCAGAGGCAAGGTGGCACCTAAAAATTCGGGGCTACCTTGTTTGCCGAATGGGTCTTTGACGATGCCGAGCTTGCCGCCGACCGCCACTTTTTTGGCGGAAGCCGAGCCGCCCACGGCCAGCGGTGGGCCTGATGGGGTGAAGACGAAGGTCGGCGCTTCGTACATGGCTTTCCAGTAAGGATCCAGAAAGTGGTAGTTGTCGTCGGAAACGATGGCGTACTCGACGCCGTCTTGTTCGACCAACACCGCGCTTTGCGCCCGCTGGATGTCCAAGCGGTCTATGAGGATTTTGTCTGAAGGTTGCGACAGGCGGATGGCCTCCATTTTGGCGCCGGTGATTTTGCCGTCGGCATCTCGGGTCAAGGTCAGGGTGGACAAGCCTCGGTTATAATCGGATACGTTGGCGACCAGGTAACGGTTCTCGTCGTGTGTAGCTGTAATAACTTGCGGAGTTTTGCCGCTCAGGCTGTCATTCGGCAGGCTGGCCTTGATGACTGAGCCAATGGCGCCGGTTTTGAAGTTGAAGGTTTTAAAATCCAGGATCAGGATGTCGCCAGGAGTTCGGTTTGGCGAGATATAGAAGGTATTGGCCGCTTTGGGCACGGCAACGACCAGGGTTTGTCCGTCGAGGCCGACGGTCATGCCGGCTACGCCGAGTTTTGAGTCTGTCCAGGGCGAATCCGGAGCCTGTCCTGAGCCTGTCGAAGGGCCTTGAATGGATTTGAAGGTCTTGTAGGTGCTGCTGCCGGGATTGGTGTCCATTGCATAAAGCTGGTTGTTGCTGGAGCCGTTGCCATAGCTTTGGCCTTCGCCGACGATCAGCAGGCTACCCACCGATGCCAGGCTGACGATGTTTTTACCACCGGGTATGGTGATGGTGTCGATCAGTTTGAAGGTCAGCAGGTCGATTTCGTAAACGGCGCCGTTGCCTGCCACGTAAGCTCGGCTTAAGTCGGTCGAGAAAGCGATGGGTTGGACTTTATTGCCTTTGAGATAAGCGCCGTCGAAGCCGATGGCCTGCCCGGTACCGATTTTGTCGACCAGGTTGACTTGGCCGACGGTTTTGTTCTGCCGGTAGAATTCAATACCGGTGCGGGTCAGGGTCGCCGCCATGTCGGCTTTGGGCGTCAGGCGCACGATGCTGCCGGCAAATTCGATGTCGTCGTCGCCAGCCAGGTAGCCGGGAACAATGCGCACCAGTTGCCAGCCCACACTGCCGACGGCAAAGGCTTTGCCGTCTTGGGTCTTAAGTTTATCGGTATCGACGGTAATAGTATTGCCGGTTGTTGTGTCGACCTCTTGTACGTCTATGTGCGAGCCGTCGGCCAGCAGGGCGCGCAGTTTGACGGCTTTGCCCGGCACTTGGCCGGGATCGCTCGCGGCGGTGGTCAGGGTGACGACGCCGTCGTCGCTGACATTAGCCCCAGTGAGGTTGGGCACGACGACGGTGCCGAACGGGGTGACCACAGGCGGCAACTGGGCGCTGGTGTTGATGACTGGCGGCTCGTTGGCTGTCGGAATAGCGATATCGGCAAACTGAGGAACGCCAAAATGGTAGCTGGAGGCTGTTCCTGTGGTCGCCATGCTGGCAATGATGCCGATCATGTCGGAGGTGACAGCCATGCCTGCCAGACCACCGCCAAAGCTCATGCTGAGGCCGGAAGCCCCGGCAAAGGTCATGGCATCACCGGCACCTATGGCGAGTTCAAACGTACTACTGATAACCCCCGGCAACTTTTTGTACACCATATACTCGCCGGATGCATCCAATCCGCCATACGGGGGGCTGGCGGTCTTGGCGATGGTGTTGCCATTCGCATCCAGGCTGATAAAGCCGTTATCGACTACCCACCAGGTATCTTGATAAATGATGTTTGTAGACGTACTTCCTTCGGCAATCACTTTGCCTTTGCGCAGGAACCAGACTTCATCCCCGGCTTGGGCGTCAATGCCGTTTTGCACCGGAATGGCTAGCTGGAGCGGATAAGCTGTTGTGGAACTGCCCACATCTAATGTGAAAGCGCCTACGGCTTCCAATTCGCCGGGTTGTGCGGCAAAGATGGTTGTGTTTGGATCTATAGAATTTAAATCAATACGGCTAATGGTTACCGCAGTGTCTTGGTTCAGAGCTCCTGCACCGATCAACACGGTTTCCCCTGTTTCGGTACTGATGGCTGCGCCTTCTTTGGCATTGACCAGGATGGTTTGCGGGGTGGCGGTTGCCGGGTCGTTATCGGTAATTTGCGCGACTTGTACGGACAATTTGATGTCGCTTTGGCCGATTATTTGTTCGCTGACAGTACCGTAGGCATCAACCACGCTGCCCAAATGGACTATAGAAACGGTGACGTTGCCGGAGCGTAAGGCGGTGATGAGTCCGTCAGCACTGACGCTGGCTATGCTGTCATCGGAAACGATGTAGCGGGTGCCGTTGGACACGGCAGGGATGGCCGCATAGATGTAGGTGGTAATTTCACCGGTATCCGGGTCTACATACTCATCTATTATCTCTGGACTGCCTGAAAATGCGGTTTGGCTAGCTTCGTGAACATCGGTATTAAGCCCGGTGTTGGGATCTATGACGTGGACTTTCAGTTGGCGGGTCGTTCCGGGCACCAGGGTGAGTGAGCCGGGGTACACATCGGGCGTTAGCGTCAACGGTGCAGTGGCATCGATGAATTCGCCGGTTTGCGGATCAAGCTGCGCCGGCTGCGCGACGTTAATAGCCGCGACGGTACGGATCGTATAGGTTTGCAGCTGCTCATCCGTTGCTGTGCGGCTTAGGCTGATCAGGCCTGCACCTGCGGCTTTGGCGCTTACCAAGTCGCGGGCATCGTCGACAGTGATCGCAATCGCCCCGACTTTACCGAGTGGGCTAAGGTCCAGGGTATTCAGGGTCAGGTAATCGCCGGAACCGGCGGTTAAATCGACGTTTTGTTCGTCGGCAAAGTCGCCCACGGCATGGACTCGGGTGCTTTGGCCGGTTTGCAGGTTGATCAGATCGGCCAGGTTGGTGATGCGGATGGAGGTCAATGCCGCGCCGCTGACATTAACATTCAACTCGATAGGCGCACCTATGGCATAGCCGTCATCGGCTTGTAGAGTAATGGTGGCTTGGCCTGCGTAGCCTGCTTCCGGCGTAAAAATCAGGCTACTGCCGTCCTGACTGAGTTTTGCGCTGCCGTGCGTGGCCTTGAGCACGCGCAGGAAGACGCTATCGCCCTCGACATCCTCGGCAATGGCGCTGACGCTCATTTTTGTTGCCAAGTCGGTGTGGGTTTTGCCTTGCGGCAGGTTGGCTACGGCGGTCGGAGCCCGGTTGGCTTTAAAGCCGACGTTGGCGTAAAGCAGCTGGCGGTCTGCGGCGTCGGTTTGTCCGTCGCCGTTGAGGTCGCCTGCGGGGTTGTTGCTATGTGCATTTTGCTGCCAAGTTTCGCTGTCTGCGCCGTCGATAGTGCCGTCGCGGTTCAGGTCGCCCGCAACGCTGATGCGTACGCTGGCTGCGCCAGCACCTGTCCTGAGCGTAGTCGAAGGGGCGTTTATGCGGATCAGTTTGGCGCCCGGTTCGGTCACCCTCAACAGCAGGGTGTTTTTGCCGTTGACCGTGGCATTGCCGATCAGCGTTGCGCCGGTGACTTCTACGGTTGCATCTGCCGGTAGTTCGGTTTCTACGGCGTAGACGATTGCGCCTTGCGCACCGGGGCTATGCACGGTGGAAGCCAGCTCGGATTCGCGGACATTGAACGCCAATGTAGTTGTGGCATTGCCGATGAGTTCGCCGGTCCATTGGTTGGCGCTGCTGTCGCCCAGCCAGTTGACGGCTGCGCCGAGTTTGGCGGTTATCGTGTCGGTAAACAGTTTGCCTTCGCTGTCGTAAGCCAGCGGCGTGCCTAAATCGTTGCTGTTAAGGTTGCGCACCAAGGCGAGTCGGCCCTGGGCATCGTAACGGTAGACGGTGCTGACGCTCTCGCCTTGGGCATCGGGGCCGGTGACGCGGCTGATGCGGCCTTGGCTGTCGCGTTCGATGTCGACGCGTTGCGTACTGTCGCCGTTGACGGCGGCAATACCCGCATCGGAAACCAGCCATTGTGCGCCATCGGCGAAGATGACGACGGTGATTTTGCCGTCGGCATCCAGCTCGTAGCGGCTGCCCCTTCGACCTAGCTCAGGACTGGCGTCGGGCGCAATCAGGGTGTATGAGCTCGGCACCCACGGCAGACCTGTCGTTTGGTCATACAGATGACTGCCTTGGCGCATCAGGTAAGCTTTTGTCTGTGCGGCATCGCCGGTATGGGCTTGTAACTGCCAGCCTTGTGAGTCGCTAAACGCCGGGTGGAACACTTGCGGTGCGCCCGGCCTTTGGCCTAGGCGCTCACTGATCGTGTTCAGTGTAAAGCTCAGGCTGAGCAGGTTGGCATTGGGACTCGACAGGTTTTCAGGGACTTGCAGCCAGACGCGCGCGCCTTCCTGCCACGACGCGGTAGCGCCGCTGATGGTGGTGGCCGGCTGGTCGGTAGTCAGCCCGGTGTCGAGAAGGGCTAGCTGCCAGTTGCCCAAATCGCCTGTCGGATTGATATTTACCGTGGTGTCGATGCTGCGGTTAAAGGCCAGAGTGTGCCCGGCCAGCTGGTAGAAGTTATCCGTGACGGCCAGGGTGCCCAAGTCTTTTTGCGCGGTGTCGATGATGATCCGGGCTTCAATTTCTGTGGTGCGGCCGACCAGATCCCACGCCGATAGGCGCAATTGATAGACGCCATTGGCGAATTTGGCAGGATCAATGTTGACTAGGTCAAGCTGTTGATCGATGCTGATCGCGGCGGCTTCATGCTCGGCCAGCGTCTGCCAGGCATCGCTGCCCGCCGGGGCTATTTGTAGTTTATAGCCCATCAGTTGCTGCTCGAGCAAACCGGCTTTCAAGGCGGTGATTTGGTCGATTTCCACCGGTTTAGTGGCTGCTGTTGCACCGCTTAGCTTATCCGTCCATGCCAACAGCGGCGCTGTGGTATCGGCCGGGTTTTTAATGCGTACAGTATGGGTTTGAGTGCTGACAAAACCATCGCGATCCGTTGCGGTAACGCGCAGTTCGATCAAGCCCGGCTGGGTGGGCAGAAGCTTCATGCGCCCTGCACTATCCAGCACTGCCGTCTGCCACGTATCGGCATCGCCCAAGCCGCTGCCGCGCACTGCGGTGACGATGCCGGCGATACCGCTCCAGGCATCGGCCCTGACGCTGGCGATGATGGTTTGCCCCGGTAGTGCGGGCGCGCTGGGTGTCGTCGAAACGGTAATTTTGGGTTGGTTGGCCGAAGCTTCGGCCACTACGCGCAAGGTGAAGGTTCTGGACATGGTATTTTTGCCGTCGGAAGCTTGGGCGGTGACGGTAAAGTCGCCTATCTGTCCGGGGCCTGGAACCCAATTCAAACGGCGCGTTTGCGCATCGTAACTGGCCCTTTCCGGCAGGTTGGCGAAGCTGACCGCTAACGCTGCGGTTTGCTCGGCGCCGTCCGGGTCGCTTGCGCTGATGCCGTTAGAGGCCGCACCCAAGTCAACCGGCAGGCTGAAGCTCTGGCCGATCACCAACGCGTGGTTGGTTACGGTCAGTTGCGGCAGCCGGTTGACGTCGAACACCCGCACTTGCACGCTTTGCGTGGTGGTGGCGCTGCCGTCGGTGGTCTGGAAAGTAAAGGTATAAGGCCGGTCGTTTGCAAGCGCGCCGTTGACGATGTTTTGATCGGGCGTCCATTCGAAGTAGCCGGTGGCACTGTCAAAGACCACGCCGGACGGGGTGCTGCTGTCGTAAACCAGGCTCATGCTGACGGCGTCGTTATCGGCATCGAAGCTGCATAGGGTGAAATTGACGGTCTGGCCTTCGTTAACCAGTTGCAACCGCATCGGCAGCAGATGAGGCGTCTGGTTGAGGTTGGCGACATTGACTTCGAAACTGCGCTCGAACTGGGCTGCGCCGTCGCTACCACGAACGCTAAAGCGCCATTGCCCGGCTGTGCCGGTGTTGCTGTCTTGCGCGGCAAACAGGTTCGGCGTCCAGCGCAGCACGGCGAGGTTGCCGTTGCCTGCATTCGGCACGTCCAGGGTCATGCCGCGCGGCAGGCCGGTCGCCGCCCATTCGATTAAATCGGCATCGGTATCGCGGCCGAACAGCTCTATCGTGAGCGGCACGCCCTCAGAGGCATTGAGTTGTATGGGCATTGCGGCCAAACCGGTATCCGTAACTTGCGAGCCGTTGACTTGCACGCCCAGCACTTCAGGATCAGCATTGGCTGCTCGCACGACGACGCGCACGATATGCTTGCTGACATTGGGAACCGGATCAGAAGGTTGCTCATAACCCGCATTTTCAGGCACAAGGCCGCTGTCGGTCACGACCAGCTCAATATCGCGAGAACCGATGTCGTCGGCCGTCGGCGTCCATGTCAGTGTTGCATGGCCGTATTGGATGGCTGCTTGTATTTCGGCGCCAACAGGAAGACCGTTAGCGCTCCAGGTCAGCGCGTCTTGATCCATGTCGTTTGCCAACAGCGCCACGCTCAACGGCTGGCCGACGACCGCAACAACCTGACGCGGCGCGGTAATGACCGGCACTTCGGTTTCACTGCGCACGGTCAGGACAAAGCTCTTAGCCTGGGTGAGCACTTGGTTGATATTGCCGTCGCCATTGTCCTGTGCAACCACTGTAATGATGTAATCACCACGGTCATTGGCGCCCGGTGCAAAACTGATCACGCCGGAAGCGGTTCCGTTATTGGACGGATTTTGAGTGTAGGCAGCAAATCTCGGCAAGCCCAACAGACTGATCTGGATAGGATTGCCGTCTGCGTCCGTCGCCGACACGGGGATTTCGATCACGCTGCCCTTGTCGACAAAGGCATTGCCGATGTCGCCGATGTCCGGCGCGCGGTTGGCGTTGCCGACGACTATCGGCAGCACCAGTTGGCTTACGGCGGGTACGCCGGGAGCCTGTCCTGAGTCCAATCGAAGGGGGTCGCCGTCATCGGTCGCCGTTATGGTGATGCTATAGGTGCCCGCTTGGGCGAAACCCGGCGTCCAAAGTATTTCCAAGGTTTCGGGATCGAAGGTTGCGCCGTCCGGCAGACCTGACACGTCATAGCTCACCGTTGCCGCAGTGGTCTCAGGACCGCTGGCCGTAGCGCCGGGCTGAAAGCGAATGCGCGGTTCGAAATCCGGGTTATCGGGATCATAAGCAAAGACGCTGATTTGCAGCGGCTGGCCTTCAAGAATATTCCAGGTTTCAGACGCACCTGTGCTGAGCGATGCCGAAGCATCGAATACCGGTATGCCGTTGGCGTTGAGCACGTTTAAAACCACGTCTTTGGTGACTGAGGTGATGACCGGATCGCTGCCGGGCGTATTCCAGGTGGCGGTCAAGGTGACCGGAATATGGAATGTGCCATGCTGGTTGTAACCGGGCGTCCACTCCAGCCAGCCGGTCTCGGTGTTCAGCTTGGCGCCGCCGGGCAGCCACGGCGCGCTGTAGGCCAGCGTTACTGTGGTGCCGTCCGCCAGCGCCTCGCTGCCGGCCACACGACCCCCCAATTGCAAGGCATACCTATCCCCTTCTCTTAGTGTTTGCGGCGCGACGGCGCCTAAAACAGGTTTGGCGTAACCTTGCTCGACGGTCAGGTTGAACTGGCGGCTGACAATGGTTTTGCCGTCGCTGGCGACCACGGTGATGTTTTGATAGACGCCGGCTTGATCGTAACCCGGTGTCCAATTCAGTAGGCCGCTGGCCGCGTCGAATACGGCGCCCGCCGGCAAGTTGCGGATCACCAGCGTCAGCGCATCGCCATCCGCATCGGCGGCGACGAGCGGCAGGCTGAGCGATCCGCCCTCTTTCAAGATAATGTTATGGATAGCATCAACTACTGGCGCATTGTTGCCGCCAGCAACCTGCAGTTGGAACCGGCGCATGGCAACGCCGCCTCGGCTATCCTGTATGCGCACGACAATCTCGGTGTTGGCCGCATCCGATGCCGACGGCGTCCAATTCAAGGTGGCCACGGCATGATAACCGTCATCTGCCGACAAGATATCGGTCGGCGGCATCAGCGTGACTCCAACAGGCGCTTGCACCAACTCCCAGTACAATACGGTGCCGTCCGAGTCTATGGCTTCGATTTGTCCGGCCCAGGGCTGGCCTGCCGTCGCCGCAGCCAAGGTATCGGCATCGGTGAGTCCGGCAACGCTTAACGATGGCGGTAAATTCTCCTGAGGCACTGCGTATACGCCGTGGCCCAGGTTGAATTTGACCAAGTCGGCCATGCCTGCGCGGGTCGCAAACAGGCTCGCCGGGATGACGGTAATTGTTTGCCCGGCAATCGTTGCGCCTACGGCGAATTTTCCGCCGCCGGCCAATAAGGCCGCACTGAGATCGATCGTCCATAAATCCGACTGGTCGCCGCCGCCCGTGCTGGCGCTGTCGATCGCATCGCCGAAATAACGGCCCGGATCGAGCAATAAAGTAAGCGGGCCTTTCAGGTCATCCGTACCGATGTTGGTCAAGCTGACATCGTAGCTTACTGCGCCGGTCGCCCGGTCGGCGCGGGTGTTGCTGAATTCAAGCTGCACCTGGCTGGTCATGTCCAGCAATGCGGTAAAGGTGCTAACGTAACCTTGCTCCAGGCGGATTTCGGCGCTGTTTTGCAGGGTGCTGCTGATGTTGAGCTGGTATTGGCCCGCTTCCAAGCCTTGCACGTCAATCCAGGCGGTTTTGGTCGCGGCGTCCCAACGGATATCTTGCGGCGTGATCACAGCGCCCGCAGTAGCGCCTAGAACGGTTAGGCTAAAGTTTGCCGGATTGAGCACGCTGGCAAGATCCGCCGTTTCGGTGCCGGACTCGCCTGTCCACATGTCCTGGTCGAAGACCACGCCAATCTGCGCCATCGGCAGCGGCACCAGCGCGCCATCGGGCACGGTGATGGCCTTTACGACCGGCGCTTTGCGCGGCGCTATCACATCGATATGCCCGGTTTGGGCAACCAGGATACGGCCGTCAGCCGTTGTAATGATGCTTTCGCCGCGGGTGCCGCCGTCTGCCAATTGCAGAACGCGCTTGTCGGCAAGCTGAACCATCCATACCGACGCCTGATGCGGCACGTTGCTTAATGTCGACTGAATATTGATCACCGGGCGTTGTTGCAGGTTGCTCGACGCTATCAGCAAGCCTTCCAGCGGTGTGCCATCAGCCCCAAACGTAATACTGTCGATCACGCCGGACAAGCGGTATTCAAGTTCCGGGCGCCCCATAGTGCGGCCGCTCCCTATGGTGCTCATTGCAAAGCTGACGATGTCGGTGGTCGGATTGGGCTGGGCGGAGGTCACTTCGCTGCCGGTCCAAGTCACCGCCCATAAGCGGCCATCCGGGCCGAACGCTAGATCGCCGGCACGCTGGTTGCTGAAATGCTGCCAAGCTTTAGTCGCATCGGTTTCGCCGGGATGGAAAATTTCGATGCCGTTTCCCGATGAAACGTAGATGTCGCCGGTCGTGGACTGGATAGCCAGCGAGTGCGTCAACGGATCCTGGCCGGGGCCGTTCAGGCGTTGCAATATTTCGCCGGTGTTGGCGTCGACCTGTAGCAGTTGCACGCCGGTCATCACCCAGAGTTGACCGAATCGGTCGACGGCCATATCGAGGACCGGTGACTCCAGCGTAAACAATGGCGTCGTGCTTCTGCCGCCGTCTTTGCTGTAATGGAATACTTCGTTGCGCAGGCTTCCGGCGCTGGCAAGAATGCTGTGGTCGGCGAGTTCGACCATGGCTAATGCGCCGATGTCGGCGGCGCTGGTTTGGTAGCCGTCGGCAAATCCGCGCAAGGTGAACGGCGCCAGCACTGAGCGCAAATCGGTTTTTTGCACCGTCGCGACGTGTCCGGGAAGTTGGCTGCCCGCTTCCTGGAACAACGCGTTGGCCGCATAACTGCGGTCAGCGGCGGCCAGCGGGAACTCGGCGGTCTGGCTCAGGCTTTGGTTCACGCCCAGCGAGTCGAGTATTTCCTGGCGGCTGCCGTCGTCGGGCAGCACGGCGTTGGTTAAGGAAGCCGTTTCGCGGTTGCCCGATTTATCGGTCGCCACGGCCAAGAATTCGTAACGCTTGCCGGTCTCGCCGGTAAAAACAGCCTGGGTCCTTGACGGGTCGACCTGGCGCAGCCAAATCTTGAAATCGCCACCATTTTCGGCGACATAAACGGTAACCGATTTAACGCCGCTATCGTCATCCGTTGCTGTCCAGTTTAGGTCGTAACTGGGCGCTCCTTGGGCGTTATTGCCCAGGGAAGTCACGGCCAGCACGGTGCTTGGCGCTTTGGCGTCCAGCATAACCAGGCTCTTTGCGCTATCGATAGGCGGCGCCGCATCGACAAAGATGCGCGCGGAAGAAATGATCTCGGCTTTTGACGGCGCGGTATCCGCTGCCCGCACGGTATAGCTGACAAAACCTTTCTTCAGTTGCTCGGCATTGGCGACAGTGGCGTCGGCTGCCGGAAGCAGTAGGCCGTGCGCGTTATCCTGCAAGACTTCGCCGGTATCGGGATCGATGGCCTGCAACAGCCAAGTGGCAATGCGGGTCGACGCGTCTATTCCGGCGCTGACGCGCAGGATGAAGCCTTTGCTGCCGGTAAAATCAAAATCGCCTTGGAAATTGGTTCGGTCGACCGGCAGATGAATGTTGATGTCACCCAATTTAAGATCGCCAAGACGCAAGCTGCGAATATCCAGGTCGGCATCGATTTCGCTGACCAGGCGCAACTGGCCGATACCGGCCTCGGTTGGGTTAGTGAACGACACGGTATAAGGCAGCGCTACATCAGTCGGTACGTAGCTATTGCCGTCGCTTCCTGTGACCGCCTGAGGGCAGCGAACGCTGACTAAGGCATTGGCGTCGGCGCTCTGCTGAGCGGTTTGTTGCAGGTATTGGGACAGGTTTAAGGCTTGCGCGGAAACGGGGTTGAAGTCCGCATCGAGTACGCCGATATGGCGCAAATATTCAAGCTCGGTGCTGCCGCCCGCGAAAATATTGAAATTGATGAAATGGGTATCTTGCGCCGCATTCATGTCAAAAGCCTGAGCATCCGCCAATTTCGGGACGGGGATTTCAACGATGTTGCCTTCGCTGTCTTCGCGCGTTTCGACATAGTCGATGCCCGCCTTGGCCGCATCGGGATCGCCCGCGTATTTGGCGGTATCGCCGTACCATTGCTGAACTTTGGCGAAAAAGCCCAGTATATCGGCTTGGGTACGGTAGCTTTCGCCCGCTTTGGCCAGCAGGATGCCGGTGGCTAAGGTGGCATTCAAGCTAACCACTTTCGGGTTCTCGCGGATCGGCGGCGCTTCGTTTAATGGACGCAGTAAGCCCGCGCTTTCAAGCGCGCCCAGCCAGCCTGCCACCCACTGTTCTTCATCGGCGGCGAGCGTGCTTAAACCGGACGGAGCTTGGGCGTCCGCTAAAATGGCATCGCGCAATTTCTTGGCGTGTTGGGTTTGATCCAAGATAAATTCATCGCGAGTGATGGGCGTTGCCGTGCCGACCACGTTGAAACGGAACGGGATTGCCAACCACTCCAGTTTGGTGACGTGTGTTTCCGGGTCTTTGGACAGGAATTTCTGCGCTAAGCCTGATGAAATATTATCAAGGTCTTGTACGCCGCCATCCAACAACCCTTGCGTCTTCCATTCAGGTCTTAAGGCGTAAAGTTTGTCCCGCAATCCTTCAAAATCGTAATTCAGCCATTCCTTCAAACCGGGGTAAGTCTGGACATTGAATGTTGCGCCGACAAACCCGCCCGCCGCTACATCCAACGCATAGCCGGGGGCCAGATTAAAGCCCGCGGTATTTTGTGCGCCGTCGAGCTGCTCCCAGGGAATGTCGCTCCGTGAGGTGCCGTTAGTCGGCGTGATACCGTAGGCTTGGGTGTTGCCGCCATTATCCAGCGTTAAGCCATCAGGCTGACCGCCGATATTGCTGCCGAACACCACATACGGGAGACTCATGCCGCCCAGCACATCGGTGCTGTAGCCCATTTCCGGCGCACCGACGTCGAAACGGACATAGGGCGTATCGACGTTGGTCAGGCTCTGTAATGAAACGCTGTAGTTTGCATTATCGCCCGGATTGACGCTGTGCGCCCCGCCGATGCCGATAGTGACATCGGCTTCGATACCGCGCTCGACCAGATAGCGCATCGCATCGGTGACTTGCTGGCCGTCGGGATTAATCACGCTGACGTCGTATAAGCCGTGCGGCGCAGTCCGCAGATCGAATATCGCACGAATATGCGTCGCATCAAGCACTTGCCAGCGATCCGGTTCCACCTCGAAAACGCCCGGACGCGATAACTTGACCAGCGCTCCGGCCTTGAAATGGGAACCGTAAATATCCAAGGTCACCCAGCGGTGATTGTCGTCGCCTACACCGCCCTGGTCTGGCGTTACTTTGGTGATAGAAAGCGGCAGCAGATCCGCTCTTACAGTGACCGGCGTATCGGCAGCGCCTTGGTTGGATCTTACCAGTACGTAATAGTCGCCTGCTTGCGTGCTTGGGATGAATGCCTGTTGATCGGCCGACAACGGGTTAGTGTATGAGGCGTCGAACAGGTAGTTGGTCGGCACATCGCCATAGCGGATGTAGATTTCGTTCGCACCTTCTTCCGCCGAGGAATCGAGCAGCACGCGCAAGGTTTCTCCGGCGGCGACGCTGACTTTGTAAAGACGGGTTTGCTTGGGGCTCAGCGTGGTTTGTAACGGGCTGGCCACCGTTAATTCGGGGACTTGCACCTGTAAAGTGGCTGCCGAAGCGGTGCGGTTGTTGGCTTCCTGAGGCGGTAAATTCAGGCCGGTGGCGGTGTAGGTTATCTTGCCCTCGAACACTTCGTTGTAAAGATCGGGCCTGACGATCACCCGCCAGTTGCCGTCTTTGAGCGGCGGAAGTTTGGCTTTCAGACTGGCGTTGTAACTGGCATTGGCATTCAGGCCGCCGTTATGATCGACTTTACCGATCAGGATGTCGCCCAAATCCCAACTGTTGTCGCTCGACAGGTAAACCGCATCGGTCCAGCGTCCGTAAGCGGGATTGATGGAATCGTTAGTGATGGTGTAGTCGATCTGGATGTCGTCGCCGACCTTTGCCCCGGCAGGCAATATGACATTACTGGCGATGAGGTCCGCGGGCGGCGGCGTTTCTACCAAAATCGGCTGTATGGCAGCGGTCGCGTTATTTTGCTCTTTGCCGAATTCGCGCACTTTGCCGGTTTCGCCTGCGCCCCAGGCCCGAGCAGGATCGGTAATGACAAAAACGTAATAGGGGCCTTCGAGGTTTCTCGGCGCAGTGACAGTCAAGCTGGCATCGTAATTGCCGCCAGCCGACATACCGCCTGCGTGACTTACATAGCCGACATAACTGTCCTTGTTAATGTCCAGGAAGCGGTCTTTGGACAGATAAACCAGGTCATTCCAGCTGCTTTGATCGCTCGGCGTATCGCCGCCTGCATTGATGACCTGATAACTTAAAGTGAAGTTCTGCCCGGCCACCACGGACGCCGGCGCAGTGACGGAAGCCACTTGCAGATCCGGCGGGGTCGCTAAAGTGATAGGCAGGCTAATCGATAAGACGTTGTTGCCCTCATCCTGGAATTCCGGCACCAAGCCGCTGCCGCCCATATCCCTGACCACATCGAGATCTTCCCGGATAGTGCTTAATTCGCTTTTGTAATAATCCTTGTAAATATTGGTATCGGCTTTAACGATAAGGTGGAAATCGCCGCTGATGGATTCGGGCAGATTAACCACCGCCGAATAGGTATACGACTCGCCCGGTTTCAGGTATTTCGGTTTGTTGTTTTCGTAAAAGGATACGGATTTAACCCGCAAGACATGTTCTGAGCTATCTACGAGCGGATAGTCGCTTGCGTCCAATGAGGCATCGCGCGACAGGTAAAGTCCGTCAAGCCAGCCATTGGTGCGCGTTTCCCGAGTCCCTTGATTACTGACCGTCCAGGTAACCGTAACCTGTTGGCCTGAAGACGGATTGGGATTGGACAGGACAATGCTGTCGACCCTCAGATCCGGCTCACGATAGGTAATGTTCAGCGAGCCTCGCATGATGTTGTTGGCATTACGGCCTGCCTCGTAGGCGGTGCCCGCCCGGTAGGTGCCGCCGATATTGCCTCCCGCATAAAAACCCAACGCGCCGGCATTCGACCCGGACAGGTACTCGCCTTTTGCTCTGCGGTTTTGCGCTTCAACCGGGTTATCCTGGTTGTCGGCAATGACGTAAATATAATAATCGCCATCGGTGCCGGGCGGCAGTTTGACTTTTGTTGAGGTGGTGTAACTTCCGCCTGCCGCCAGCCCTTGAATATTCGAGTGCTCGAAAACGCCCAGGAACGTCGCACGCTCAGGAATAAAAGACGGATCTTTACTGAGATAAACGGCATCGTTCCAGCTCTTGGTTCCCGCCCAAACCGCATCGCTCAGGTTATTGACCGTCCAGGTAATGGTGGTGTCTTCGCCGGAAAAGTTTTCCGGCTGTGTGCGTATGTCGGTGACTTGTAAATCCGCAGGATGTTCTGTAACGACCGATAAGTCCCCCGCTGCGTTATTGTTTTCATTGGTTTCGGCAACTTGAGAGCCAGGATAAGCATCGGTTCTGACAATCAGGTAACGCCCTTTAACCGACGGCGCAAGCTGGACAGTCTGGCTTACGCTGTATTGCTCGTTATGGCCTAAGCTGCGCGCTTGAGTGTACCGGCCGATTTCCCAGACTTCCTTTGCCGCAGCAAAATCAGGGTTATCGGTGATATAAACCACATCCGTCCAATTCCCGGTGAAAATATCGCCGCGGTTTTGTACGCTGTAATTGAAGCTATAGCTGCCGCCTGCATCGGCAGCATCCTGCCCTGAAACTTCACTCACGACCAGATCCGGCGGCGTGATGCCCAGCACACTGATGGCGCGGGCTTTGTAGTTGTTATTGTCGACGGCGGTCGGGTCGTCGATATTGATATTGGTCGCTAAGGTGTCTTCAAGGATGGTGTTGTAAGTGTCGCTCCATACGGTGATGAAGTAGTCGCCTGACAACACATTGTCCGGGATTTTCACCTGTGCAGTGCCCAGGTAGTCTTCGCCTACGGCCAGGTTGCCGACATGGGGGAACGAGCCCAGCAGGATGTCGCCTTTGTAGGCGCCCGGCTTGAGTTTGTTGCGCGCCAGCCAGACGCTGTCGGTCCAGCTATTGACCGAAGCGGCCTCGCCTCTCGTGGTGTCGCTGCCTTTATTGCTGACCTTGTAACGCACCTCAATGCTGGAACCGTATACGGCCTGATCCGGCGCCACAACATCGCTGGTGACCAGGTCGCCAAAAGGAACGGAGTCTACATAAAAATGCGTGGCCCTGACGTTGTTGGTCTCATTGGGATACTCGTCAACATTGTAGTTGCCGTCGGCAACCACAATCAGATAGGCGTCGCCACGATACGAGATCGGAATATCGACCATGCCGGTTTCGTTGGCGTAGCTCTCGCTGGGAGCCAAGCCCGAACCGTTCTCAAACTGCCCCACCAACCTGTCGTCGGCGCTCAGGTTACCGTCAAGCGACAGGTAGACCTTATCGGTCCAGCGTCCGGTCGCCGCAGCAGGCCCCTGATTGCTGATGGTGTAACGGATACCGGCCGCTGTGCCTGCGGTCACATGCTCGGGTGCTATAACTGAAGTTACCCGCAAATCCGGGCGATCGTTGAGGCTGAGTTGGATGGTGTCCGCAGAATCCAGCGCGTTGTTTTCCCTTGCCGCGCCATACTCGTAGACTTGACTACCCGCTTTACCCAGGTTGGCATTGGAAACCACTTTAATACGATACAAGCCCTCTATTTTGGCGGGCAAGCGCAGTTGTTCGGTGCGGGTATAACGAATTCCCGATTCCAGGCTGCGGTCATAGGTAAAACTGCCCAGCATAACAACCTGCCCGGCAGTACCGACCGGCACCAGCAATACCGTATCCACCCATAAACCTGAAGCCGCGGCATCGCCCTGATTGACAACCGTCCAAGTGACGTCAATCAACCCGCCTTCGTTAGCGACGGCAGGCAGAGTGATGCTTTCGACTATTAAGTCCGGCGATGGGGACAGCTCTACAGGAATCGCTACCGATCTGCCTACATTGTTTTTATCGTAACTGAATTCGAACGGCCCGCCGGTACCGACATTAACGTAAAAATTACCGACGATGCCTTCGGGCAGCAGCACATTGATACTGCGCGCATAACGGCCATCGACGGCCAATTTACCGATATGGCTGGCAGCGCCGAAGTCGGCGACCACATCGGTACCATCGGCATTCCCGCTTAGCCAGACTTTATCGCTCCAGCTATCGATGTTGGTGATGCCGATGCCGTTGTTGACCACTTCCCAGCTGATACTCAGCGGCCTGCCGCTGGCTGCGGCCCCTTGCGTGGTGACGGATTCCACCTGTAAATCGGCATAGGGGATCGGCATTACGTCAAGGCTTTCGGCGGCTTGCAAGACGTTGTTGCTTTCGAAAAAATTCTCGAAAACCTTGCTTCGGGCATCGCTGACAACGAACAATTTATAACTGCCCGTCGTTCCAGGCCCCAACAAAATCCGTTCGGTCCGGGTGTAGGATTCGCCGGCCGCCAGCGCGCCGTCATGGAGAACTTCGCCGATGACCATATCATCGGCATTGCCCAAGGTGGCGTCCTTGGATAACACGACGCGGTCGGTCCATGCCGTGGTTTTGCCGGCGCCTGTGCCTTGGTTGGCAACGGTCCAAGTTACTTCGACGGGCGCAGGATCGTCGATCACCCGCGTTGGCGCAAGAATTTCGGTGACCGTTAAATCGGCGTAAGCGGCTAAAGCGATGGTGAGCGCCGACGAGGAACGGTTATTGCCTTGCAGTCGATCGTCAAATGCCGCTTTGGCATCGGTAACAACGACCAGTTCGTATTCGCCGTTCAATTCAAGCGGAATTAAAAAGTCGGCAGCCGCCGTATAGGTTTCGCCGGTCGCCAACTGGCCGTTTCGAGCTATTTCGGCGACTTTGGTTAAAACGCCGTTCTTGGACAAGAAGACTTGGTCGACCCAGTTGCCTAGCGCATTGCTGCCGTTGTTGATCACCGACCATTCCAGATGGACGCTTGAGCCCGATTCCACCAAGCTCGGCCCGGTCAATCCGGTCACCGCCAGGTCGACGCGCGCGACATGAACGCCGGCAACCGACGTTGCCGCATTGTTGTTTTCGTTGGTCCGCTCGTAAACGGTGTTGTCGGTGTCGGTTTTGACTACCCAGCGGAAATCGCCTTCGGCAAATCCAGCCGGCAGTGTAAACGTTATGCTTCGGGTTTCGCCGGCTCCTGCTTTCAGGGTATCCAGGTAAAAGCTGTTGGCGACTTCGATTAAGCCCCTGGCTCCGGTATCGAGGTAGATCCGGTCGCGCCAAGGTCCTGACGCTACGGTATTGCCCAAGTTAGTCAGGGTGTAGCTGACCGTGGCCTGTTCGCCGGGGCGAAGCGCGGTAGGCCCGGTCACGTCGCTGACCGTCAAGTCCGCGACCGGCGCTAAAGTCACGCTCAGTTTGGCAAGGCTGGCGCCGACGTTGTTGGCGGTGCGGCCGTCCTCGGTCACCGTACGATTGGTGTTGGTATCAACCAGAATGTAATACTCGCCAACCAAGTCTCTCGGCAAAGTCAGCGTGGCTTTACCCAAATAACCTTGCCCGGCCGCTATCTGCCCTGCATGGGTAATCGAACCGGACAGGATAATGTCATCGCTGCTCAAACTGGTATCGCTGGATAACACCACGCGGTCGTTCCATAACGCGAGATCGGTTTTGGCATTGCCGTTGTTGTTGACTTCCCACGTGATCAGGATGTTTTCGCCGCTTAATGCGCTTTCCGGTGCGGTCACATTGACAACGGTCAAATCGGCATAAGGGGTCTGTACGTCTATTGCCGATACCAAGCTGGTATTGTCGGCACGCGTATCCGGCTCCAGTACCTCCAAACCGCTATCGGACTTAACCGCCAAGTAATATCTGCCGGCAGGTTTATAGGGCAAATTGACGGAAACCGATTTGGTATAGGACTCGCCCGTTTTCAGCGCACCGTTATGACGGTAAGTGCCGATCACCACGTCATCGCTATTGCCGATGATATTGTCCGTGCTGATTACTATCTGGTCATTCCAAGCGGCCGGCGTGTCGAGATTGCCGTTATTGGCTACGCTCCAGCTGACATTGATGGCTTCCCCCGCCACGCCGTCGACGGGCGCAGTGAAGTTTGCCACCTGCAAATCCGCATAAGGAACCGCTAAGGATTGGGTCTGGATATTGGCGCTGTTGTTGGAGCTGGCAGTATTGGCGGCGTTAGTTTCAAATAATGCGCTTTGCCCCGCCGCGTTTTGGTTAGTGACCACGCGAATTTCGATTTCGCCTACGCCGCGCAAGCCATCGGGAAGCCGGAAATTAAAGCTGCGATTCCTGAACTCGGCCGCAGCAATCATCCCCGCTCCCGCTTGGGTAATATCGTAAGCGATGCTGGTATTAAGCAGTTGCTCGCCTGTGGTTTTGTTAGTGATAACAATCCGCTCATTAAACCCGGCAGGAGCAACCGCTTGGCCTTCGTTCCAAGTCTCCCATGCTATAGCGATTAACCCGCCGGCATTGGTCGTTTCTTGGTCTGTATGCAAGTTCTTGACCAATAAGTCGGGGCCGGAAGCGATGGTGACTATGCCCGTGTTATTGGTTTCAGCGGTATCTTGCAGGTTATTTTCAAAGATGTCCGCGTTGTAATCGGTGCTGAGAACAAACTCGAACTGCCCGGCCGCATTGACCCCTGTAGGCCAAGTCAAGGTATAGGCGCGGTCGACAAAACCGCCTGCCGCCAACGTGCCGTCGACTGAAGGAAGATAGGGCAAATCGGCGCTGGCAATCAGTTGACCGGTAGACAGGTTCCGCACTTGTAAATGGTCTTTCCAGGCTTTGGTAATATCGGCATCGCCGGTGTTGCTGACCCGCCAACTCAACGTCACGGTAGTGCCGGGCTCCCATGCGCCAGGCGGCTCAATGCTTAACGAACCCAATTTTAAATCGGGATAAGCGGATAATGTCGATTGGATCGTGGTGATCGCGGCATTGTTTTGTTCGCCACTCGTGCCGGTTTCGGCGACGCTGTTGGCAACATCCGCCGTTACTTGAAAAGACAAATCTCCCGCGCCCCTATTGCCTTCCGGCAAGGTGATGGTGATTTGCCGGTTACGCCCGGCTCCCGCTTGTAAAGGCGCCGTGCCGATGTCATCGTAATTGACCAGGTAATTGGCGATAATCTCGTTCGTCGACCCGTTACGGACGATCACCCGGTCTTGCCATGCCGATGCGGTATCCTGGTTGCCGTTATTGAAGGTCTCCCAGCTCAATACGACCTGTCCGCCCGATTTGAGTTGCGCATCAACCGGGCCAACGGCCAAGTTGCGGACGATTAAATCAGGCCCCGGCTCGCTACCCAGACCGGTAATGATGACTTTGGCGATTTTAGGTACCTGCACGGCGCTGAACTTATAGTTGGCAGTGCCGGTACTGCCAATGTAGCCTTCGACCAACAAGGTATAAATGCCGGTTTGCGCCAAGGCTATCGGGCCTATGTCATTCCCCATATAACTGGTATCGAAGACGACTTGGCCGTAAGGATTCAGCAAGCGCCAATAGGCTGTGTTGGATAACGCTTGACTGTCGAAATAATATTGATCGCCGGCGGTCGCGTTGAACCGGTAAATATCTGTCTCGTTGGCCGGGTTAAGCTGACCACTTATCACAGTGCCCGGAGTAATAACCGTGGCCTGAGCGATATCCAACAGACGAAAACTATAATTGCCGACCATGTCGCCATTGCCGTCGATAATCAGCGTGTAATCGCCAGCGACCAGATCATAAATAGCCGAACCGCTGATATTGCCTGAGTCGCTGCTGGTGAAGTTCCTGCCGGAAACCACCGTGCCTCTGGGGCCTGTCAACGTCCAATTAACGTTGCTGTTGCTCAGGGCGTCGAAATACAGCTGCTTGGCTTCGCTTAAGGTGAAGCTGTAAAAGTCGCGTTGCCCGGCATGGGCGATGCTGCCGTTAACCGTATCACCCAAAGTGAGTGTGGCTTGATTATCGATGACTTTCTGCACATTGAAACTGTAGTTGCTGGTTGCCGCCGTGTCATAGACATAGCCTTCTATCAGCAAGGTATAGGAGCCTGTTTGGGTGAGCTTCAGCGGTTCCTTATCGTAGTAAAGGTAAAACGTGTCGGGGCCGAACACCCATTGGCCATTGGGATCCAATAACCGCCAGTACGGCCAATAGTTGCCTGAATAGCTTTTAATATCGAAATAAAACCGTTCGCCGGCCGTGACATTGAATTGGTACAGGTCAGTCTCATTGGCCGGACTCAGTTGATTGCTGACAGTTGTCCCCGGCGTTAATGCCGTGGCTAGCGCTATGTCCAACAGGCGGAAGCTGTAGTTGCCCATCATATCGGTATTGCCGTCGATAATCAGCGTGTAGTCGCCGGCGACCAGATCATAAACGGCCGTTCCGCCGAGGCTGCCCGCATCCGTGCCGGTGAAATTCCTGCCGGACACCACCGTGCCCTTCGGGCCGAGTAACGACCAGTTGACGTTGCTGTTGCTCAGGGCATCGAAATACAGCCGCTTGGCTTCGCTTAAGGTGAAGCTGTAAAAGTCGCGTTGACCAGTGTGGGATATGCTGCCGTTAACCGTATCGCCCACGGTGAGCGTGGACTGCTCATCAGTGACTTTCTGCACATTAAAGTTGTAATTGCTGGCTGCCCACGAGTCATAGACATAACCTTCTATCAGCAAGGTATAGGCACCGGTTCGGCTCAGGGTCAACGGTTCCTTATCTGACCACAAACCATCAGGGCCAAACACCCATTGGCCATAGGGATCCAACAACCGCCAGTACGGCCAATAGCTGCCTGAATAGCTTTTAATATCGAAATAGAACCGTTCGCCGGCCGTGACATTGAATTGGTACAGGTCGGTCTCGTTGGCCGGGCTGAGCTGGCCGCTCACGGCCGTGCCCAGAGTCAATGCCGTGGCTAGACTGGTGTCCAATAAGCGGAAGCTATAGCCATTGGATGCAGGGCCATTGATACGCAGTGAGTACGTGCCTGCTACCAGCGGTATAGCCGCCGCTCCCCCGAGGCTGGCCGAATCGGTATTGGTAAAGCTCCTTGCCGACACCACGACGCCGCGAGGTCCGGTCAATGTCCAATTGATATTACCATTATTGGCCAAGGCATCAAAATAAACGCGGGTGTCGCTATCCAAGGTAAAGCTGTAGTAGTCTGCTTGCGTAGACGGCAGCACACCTGCCGTTGTTGCGCCCAAGGTTAATGCCGTCCCGGTCGGCAATGGGGCAATCGGCGTATTGCCCTGATAAGCCAGATTGAATTGGTAGTTTGTCGTGCCGGTACTGGAAATAATGCCTTCGGCCAGTAAAGTGTAGAGGCCTGTTTGCGTTAAAGTGATGACTCCGGTATCGCTGCCCATATAACTGGGACCGAACACCAACTGTCCATAAGGATCCAGCAACCGCCAATAGGCGGTGTTCGACAGGCTTTGACTGTCAAAGAGATATTGGTCACCTGCGGTGACATCGAATTGGTACAGGTCGGTCTCATTGGCCGGGCTGAGTTGGCCGCTCACAACCGTTCCCGGCGTCAATACCGTGGCTTGGCTAATGTCCAAAACGCGAAAACTGTAGTTGCCGACCATATCGGCATTGCCGTCGATAATCAGCGTGTAGTCGCCGCTGACCAAATCGTAAATCGCCGAACCGCCGAGATTGCCGGAATCCGTGCCGGTGAAGTTGCGCCCCGACACCACCGCGCCCCTGGGACCTATCAATGACCAATTGACGTTGCTGTTGCTCAGCGCATCGAAATACAACTGTTTGGCTTCACTCAGATTAAAGCTGTAAAAATCACGTTGCCCGGCATGAGCAATGCTGCCGTTGACGGTATCGCCCAAGGCCAGCGAATATTGCTCGTCGGTGACTTTCTGCACGTTGAAACTGTAGCTGCTGGTTGCTCCCGTGTCATAGACATAGCCTTCCAACAGTAACGTATAAACACCGGTTTGCATCAGGGTCAGCGGTTCCTTATCGCTGTATAAAGCGTCGGGGCCGAACACCCATTGGCCATTGGGATCCAACAACCGCCAGTAAGGCCAATAGTTGCCTGAAAAGCTTTTAACATCAAAGTAAAACTGTTCGCCGGCCGTGACATTGAATTGATACAGGTCAGTCTCATTGGCCGGGCTGAGCTGGCCGTTTACGTCCATCCCCGGCGTCAAGGCCGTGGCTTGGGCGATGTCCAATACGCGGAAGCTGTAGTTGCCGACCATGTCAGTATTACCGTCGATAATCAGCGTGTAGTCGCCGGCAATCAGGTCATAAATCGCCGAACCGCCCAGACTGCCCGCATCGGTGTTGGTGAAGTTCCGGCCGGACACCACCGTGCCTCTAGGGCCTGTCAACGACCAGTTGACGTTGCTGTTGCTCAGCGCATCGAAATACAGCTGCCTGGCTACGCTTAGGCTAAAGCTGTAAAAGTCGCGTTGCCCGGCATGGGATATGCTGCCGGTAACGGTATTGCCCAAAGTGAGTGTGGCTTGATCATCGGTGACTTTCTGCACATTAAAGTTGTAATTGCTGGCTGCCCACGAGTCATAGACATAACCTTCTATCAGCAAGGTATAGGCACCGGTTCGGCTCAGGGTCAACAGTTCCTTATCTAACCATAAACCATCAGGGCCAAACACCCATTGGCCATAGGGATCCAGTAACCGCCAGTACGGATAACTGCCTGAATAGCTCTTAGCATCAAAGTAAAACCGTTCGCCGGCCGTGACATTGAATTGATACAGGTCGGTCTCATTGGCCGGGCTGAGCTGGCTGCTCACGGCCGTCCCTAGCGTCAAGGCTGTGGCTTGGGCGATGTCCAATACGCGAAAACTGTAGTTGCCGACCATTCCGCCATTGCCGTCGATAATCAGCGTGTAGTCGCCGGCGACCAGGTCATAAATGGCCGAACCGCCGAGGCTGCCCGAATCCGTACTGGTGAAGTTCCTGGCGGATACCACCGTGCCTCTGGGGCCTAGTAACGACCAGTTGACGTTGCTGTTGCTCAGCGCATCGAAATACAGTTGCCTGGCTACGCTTAGGCTAAAGCTGTAAAAGTCGCGCTGCCCGACATGGGCTATGCTGCCGTTAACGGTGTCGCCCAAGGCCAGCGAAAATTGCTTGTCAGTGACTTTCTGCACATTAAAACTGTAATTGGTTGTGGCCCCCGCGTCATAGACATAACCTTCTATCAGCAAGGTATAGGCACCGGTTCGGCTCAGGGTCAACGGTTCCTTATCTAACCATAAACCATCAGGGCCGAACACCCATTGGCCATTGGGATCCAACAACCGCCAGTAAGGCCAATAGCTGCCTGAAAAGCTTTTAATATCGAAATAAACCCGTTCGCCTGCCGTGACATTGAATTGGTACAGGTCGGTCTCATTGGCCGGGCTGAGCTGGCCGCTCACGGCCGTTCCCGGTGTCAAGGCCGTGGCTTGGGCGATGTCCAATACGCGAAAACTGTAGTTGCCGACCATTCCGCCATTGCCGTCGATAATGAGCGTGTAGTCGCCGGCGACCAGATCATAAATCGCCGAACCGCCGAGGTTGCCGGAGTCCGTTCTGGTGAAGTTCCTGCCGGATATCACCGTGCCCCTGGGGCCTAGCAATGACCAGTTGACGTTGCTGTTACTCAATGCATCGAAATACAGCCGCTTGGCTTCGCCCAGGCTAAAGTTGTAAAAGTCGCGCTGCCCCACATGGGCGATGCTGCCGTTAACCGTATCGCCCAAGGTGAGCGAAAACTGCTCGTCTGTGACTTTCTGCACATTGAAACTGTAGCTGTTGGCTGCCCCCGCGTCATAGACATAACCTTCTATCAGCAAGGTATAGGCACCGGTTTGGCTCAGGGTCAACGGTTCCTTATCTGACCACAAACCATCAGGGCCAAACACCCATTGGCCATTGGGATCCAGCAACCGCCAGTACGGCCAATAGTTGCCTGAATAGCTTTTAATATCGAAATAAAACCGTTCGCCGGCCGTGACATTGAATTGGTACAGGTCAGTCTCATTGGCCGGACTCAGTTGATTGCTAACAGTTGTCCCCGGCGTCAAGGCCGTGGCTTGAGCGATGTCCAACAGGCGGAAGCTGTAGTTGCCGACCATATCGGTATTGCCGTCGATAATCAGCGTGTAATCGCCGGTGACCAGATCATAAATCGCCGAACCGCTGATATTGCCTGAGTCGCTGCTGGTGAAATTCCTGCCGGAAACCACCGTGCCTCTGGGGCCTGTCAACGACCAGTTGACGTTGCTGTTGCTCAGGACATCGAAATACAGCCGCTTAGCTTCGCTTAAGGTGAAGCTGTAAAAGTCGCGTTGACCAGTGTGGGATATGCTGCCGTTAACCGTATCACCCAAAGTGAGCGTGGACTGGTCGTCGATGACTTTCTGCACATTGAAACTGTAGTTGCTGGCTGCCCACGAGTCATAGACATAGCCTTCTATCAGCAAGGTATAGGAGCCTGTTTGGGTTAAAGTCAGCGGTCCCCTGTCGTATGAATCGGAATAAGGGTAAAACGTGTCGGGGCCGAACACCCATTGGCCATTGGGATCCAGCAACCGCCAGTAAGGCCAATAGTTGCCTGAATAGCTTTTAATATCGAAATAAACCCGTTCGCCGGCCGTGACATTGAATTGGTACAGGTCGGTCTCATTGGCAGGGCTGAGCTGGCCGCTCACGGCCGTTCCCGGCGTCAAGGCTGTGGCTTGAGCTATATCCAATACGCGGAAACTGTAGCCATTGGATGCCGGGCCATTGATGCGTAACGAGTAGGTACCCGCCACCAAGCCTATAGCCGTTGCTCCACCGAGGTTAGCCGAATCACTATTGACAAAATTCCTTGCCGATACCACGATGCCGCGAGGCCCGGTCAATGTCCAATTCAGATTGTAGTTATTGACTAATGAATCAAAATAAACGCGGGTGTCGCTGTTTAAGATAAAGCTGTAATAATCTGCTTGTTCGGACGGCAACACACCCGCCACTGTCGTGCCCAAGGTCAATGCCGTCCCTGTCGGCAACGGGGCAATAGGGGTGTTACCTTGGTAAATTACATTGAACTGGTAGTTTGTCGTGCCGGTACTGGAAATATAGCCTTCGGTAACTAAGGTATAGATACCTGTTTGCGTTAAGGTGATTGATCCCGTATCGCTGCCCATATAATTGGGGCCGAATACCAGTTGGCCGTATGGGTCTAATAACCGCCAATAGGCTGTGTTCGATAGAACTTGGCTGTCAAAGACATATTGGTCACCGGCCGAGACATTGAATTGGTATAGGTCGGTTTCGTTGGCAGGGCTAAATTGCCCTATTACCGGCGTTCCCGGCGTTACCAATGTGGATTGAGCTATATCCAAAACGCGAAAACTGTAGTTGCCGACCATATCGGCATTGCCGTCGATAATGACTGTGTAATCGCCGGCGACCAGGTCATAAATGGCCGAACCGCCGAAGTTGCCGGAATCCGTACTGGCGAAGTTCCTTCCGGAAACTACTGTGCCCCTGGGGCCTACCAACGACCAATTGACATTACTGTTGCTCAGCGCATCGAAATACAACTGTTTGGCTTCAGCCAGGCTAAAGTTATAAAAGGCACGCTGCCCTACATGGGCTATGCTGCCGTTAACGGTGTCGCCCAAGGTGAGCGGGAACTGCTCATCGATGACTTTCTGCACAGTGAAGCTGTAGTTGTTGGTTGCCCCCGCGTCATAGACATAGCCTTCTATCAGCAAGGTATATGCCCCGGTTTGAGCCAGGGTCAACGGTTCCTTATCGGAAGAAAAACCATCAGGGCCGAACACCCATTGGCCATAGGGATCCAGTAACCGCCAGTACGGATAACTGCCTGAATAGCTCTTAGCATCAAAGTAAAACCGTTCGCCGGCCGTGACATCGAATTGGTACAGGTCAGTCTCGTTGGCTGGACTGAGCTGACCGCTCACGTCCGTTCCCGGCGTCAATGCCGTGGCTAGCGCTATGTCCAGCAGGCGGAAGCTGTAGTTGCCCACCATGTCGGCGTTGCCGTCGATAATCAGCGTGTAGTCGCCGGCGACCAGGTCATAAATGGCCGAACCGCCGAGGCTGCCCGAATCCGTACTGGTGAAGTTCCTGGCGGATACCACCGTGCCCTTAGGGCCTACCAACGTCCAATTGACATTGCTGTTGCTGCTCAACGCATCGAAATACAACTGTTTGGCTTCGCCCAAGCTAAAATTGTAAAAGTCGCGCTGCCCGGCATGGGCGATGCTGCTGTTAACCGTCTCGCCCACGGTTAGCGCGGACTGGTCATCGGTGACTTTCTGCACGTTGAAACTGTAATTGCTGCTCCCAGCAGCGCTGACCCGCCCTTCAACCAGTAAGGTATAAGAACCATCGACCGCCGTAGTAATGTCGGCGTCGTTAGTAAAATAACTGGGTCCGAATACGTTATTCCCATTAGGATCAATTAACCGCCAGTAGGTATTTCCGCCCGTTAAATTCAGGCTATTGAAATAGTAATGCTCCCCTGCTGTCGCATTAAATTTGTATACATTGGTTTGGTTTGCCGAATCCAGGGTGCCCGCCACGTCAGTTCCAGGGACAATTTCTTGCGCTTTAAGCACATCAATTAAGCGGAAACTATAGGCGCCGGTCTGATCACTATTAGCATCTACTGTAAGCGTGTAATCACCCACGGCTAAATTAAGCAACGGGCTAGCCGATGCGTCTACCGAATCCGAATTAGTAAAACTCCTGTTACCGACTACCGCCCCGTTAGGCCCTGACAAGCTCCAATTCATATTGGAGTTATCGGTCAACGAATCAAATACGACTTGAGTGTTTTGGGTGAGTGTGAACCCGTATTGATCTATTTCGCCTTGCACATCAATAGAGCCAGATACTGTTTGCGCCGGATTTAAATCCCCCGATAGCAGTACTCTGGGTTCGAGGGCTTCAAAACGAATGGCAGAATTGACTTTCAGTTCTTGTTCTTTCTTGATAGACGAAACGGATAATGGTTCCGACTGTCCCCGAAACGTCACGAATGCCTTTCTAAGCCCAGACATCAGCGGCGATAAAGTAAAATTACGGCGACGCTCGGAACGACCATTTTTCTGAATAGACTTGCTCATTATCGACCTCAAAAAGAAACAATCCGGTTTCGGACAATTAACTGTGATTTGAATTTATAACCAACTAGTGGCTAATATTTCCGCTTAACTCTGGAAAAGCGACTTTGCATTTCACTCCGGCAGGAATCTCCAACTTTAAATTCGGCATCTCAAGAAACACGACAAAAGTTCCACTTGCCCCATCGATTAATCGATCGACCATATTAACTTTGGCGGAATAAAAGCTTCCTTGAAGAATCTCCGGAGTAACATTTGCACTCATGCCCTGTTTAATCCGGCCGAACACATTCTTGGGTAAAATGACATGAACCCTCAGCGGATTCATTTCCGCAACTTTGAAAATATATTTTTTATTCGAACCCAATTCGAAAACTTCTCCTTGAAATGCGCCTTGGTCCACTACAACGCCTTCTACGGGGCTTTTAATAGTTCGTAAATTAAGAAGGCTATTTTGCTGCTGAAGCTCCAGCTTGGCTATTTGGCGATTTTCTTTAGCGACTTGGAGTTCTGCCTCGGACAATCGAAACTCCGCTTCCGTATCTTCGCTATCTTGCAAAGCCATTAATTTTTGGCTCGCCATTTCCTGACGTCTAGTAAGCTTTTTTTTAGAAAATTCCATTTTGCTTTCAGCCATTTGAGTTGGGCCTATTTGCTGAGACTTGAATTTAGCTAACTCCGAAGCTGCTTGTTCCGTATCTGACTCAAGTGTTGCCAAGGTTTGCATCTTTTTTACCCAGTCGCCACGCTTAGCATAAACGCGATCTATCCTAGCGGTGACCGAACTACCTACCTCAACCATTTGCGTGGGTTCAATCAAGCAATCAAACTCAGTTGCCAAACACTTTGAACACACGAAAACAGTAGCCAACAAGAGGCCAAATCGGATAAATATACTCGGTAGCATAATTGGCAAAAATTGTGGATAACTTGAATAAGTGACAGAAAATAATAAAAATCTTGTTCTACAGAACTTCTTTGTAAAATCGGGAGCTTGGAGTCCATAACCAACAAGAGCATGATATATAAAGAAAAGTATTGGCAACCATTCTCATATACAGAAATTTGCAAATCAAATAAAGATAACTCCATTTTCTTCATTTATTCTTTTCTTGCGTTTTATTTGTATTATCTGATAAGCCAAAAGATACTAGAACTTAAGCCATGCTGCAAATATTTAAAACAAACCCAAACTCTAAAATGAAAATATTTCAAAAATAATCAGGGTGCGTTCTCAATTAAGCCAAATCACAGTCGCCACTAAATTAAGCATAGCCTGATAGTTTCTGGCCAAGCGCTCGTATCAGGTGGCGATGCGGCGAAAGTTTTTTAATTTTTGGAAGAGTTGCTCAACTAGGGCGCGTTCTCAATCAGATTTGGCTAAACAGTTAAGCACTGGCAAAAACGGAGCGTAGCGGAAATTTTGTCCCCGTAAGTGCTCTAGCTATGTGTCCTATCTTTAGTGATCTGGATGAATGATCTTGCCCGGATCTAGCGGACACTCGGCTAAGAGAGTAATCTCTAACCCCGAGGTCAAAAATGAATCAACTGCTCTAGTACTCAGTCATTTTTATAATGTCGGGTAGAGCTTTTTCAATTTTACCCGCGCCTCCTCATTAGTAAATCTCCATTCCATGGGGCGTGCGATAGCATTTCTATTTTTTTGCCAAGTTGCGACTTCTATTC